>Ga0206803_1056_pt2 | contig 27001 bp, 27 predicted proteins | sample Alteio_BWOrgCont_61_FD_152909 | JGI IMG/M metagenome (GOLD analysis project Ga0206803, IMG submission 152909) | Enriched cells from forest soil in Barre Woods Harvard Forest LTER site, Petersham, Massachusetts, United States -... | ecosystem: Environmental > Terrestrial > Soil > Temperate forest >... | reverse complement strand
GGAAATTCTCCATTTAAAAAGATTGTGGGCGTGTAAATGGCTCCTCCAGCACCCAGGCCCCCGCCGCCGCCCGAAATTCCGTCTCCGCCATTGCCCCCTTTTGCGCTCAGGTTTTGAAAGACCATGTTTTGGATCGTCACATTCCCCATGGGGATAAAAAACCCGCTGTAATTGCCACTGTTACCGTCAATTGTGATATCAGGAGTAGAGCCTGAGTTGCCAATCGTGATATTCACAGGGTTTGAGGAATTGTTGATGATCGGCAAAATGCCATTGAGCTGTATCATCATCGGAAACGCAAAAACAATCTCATAATCATCGGGTACCGCGTTTAAATTTTCATTCATCAAATTCAGGCAATATCTCAGATCTCCCATGTTCCCCACGCCATTCCCGTTGGTGCCCGGACTACTATCTGAGCTATCTGTTACAGTGAGCGTTGTTAAGGCGAATAAAGAATGTGAGGCGAGTAGGAAAATCCAAATTTTGCACATGAGACAGACCCTTATTGTTTATACCAGCCTATTGTGAAAAAAAAATTTATTCAATGCTGAAATTCGGAAGAGGTGAGTATTCGAATTTTGGATGGATATAGTTAGGTCTCATCGCAAATGCGATCGTTGCATATCGAATTTTGCCGCTTTGCGCGACAATGTGGGGGGTTGGGAAAATGGAAAATTCTGTGAGAAGCGATCCGGGAATGAGTAGGGTAGAGTTTTGCCATCGGGAAAACTCTCTTTGGGGGGAGGAAAAGTCATCGACTGTGAGTGAATTTTTGTAAGGAGACAGAAGCAGCGATTGGTTATCTGTGCTATCGAGAAAAAGGGAAAATGCAGTGCCATCGTAATGGGGCCTAGTTGCGATGTAAGAAGGGAGGTATTTGACTACTTTGAGAAGGAGGGGAGGATGCTCGAGTTTCGAAGAGAAAATGGTTTCTAGGCCTAACTCAGCTGCTGTCTCATCGAAGAGCCTTCCATAGGGTTTTTGGATTTCGAGACACGCTTCAAAGAAGCGGATGATTTCAGGAGCCCAATTTAATTCGGGGAAGTGAGAGCAAATGAATTCATGAAAATGGGTCGAATAATAGAAGGAGATTTGGCTTCTTCCCTTTGACTCGTCGTAGAAACCAAAAAAGTTGGTGGAGTAGTAGTTTTTATTCTTTGAGCGAATGAAGCGCTCTTTTGCGCTGAATAATTTTTGAGCCCAGACGGGATTTGTTTGAAGAAGTTCGATGAGCTCGTCGAAATATGCATAGAGAGAATCAAACGTTGCAGCTGCCTGCTTCTGGGGGCAAATTTCTACATAACCGTTTCGCTTGAATTGTTCTGCAAGGGGCATCTCACAAGGAGATTGAATTGCAAATAAGAGGAGAATCGATAGAAAAAAGGGCTTTGGAGCAACCACTTCTTCATCCTATGATTTGTTCTATGAATATGTCAAAATAAAAAAGCCCGAGAGATCCCGGGCTTGAGTTGTGAGCTAATTTCTATAGACAAATCGATGCGAATTTTCCATTCATTTACGCAATTTTTACGCAGTAGACCGGATGAAACTGGAGCAAAATTTCACGAAGGACCTTCTATTTTCCATCAAGGTGAGGCAGAAATCCCTTGTCTCCCAGCACCTTCATGATGCCTCGAAGCAAGTAGTTGTCGCCAAAACTGAGACAATAGTCTTTGAAGCCGATGCGTTGAAGCATTTTCTTGTCCACAAGCCTCTTGATTTGTCGGGATAGTTCTGCGCCGTGCTTTCCTTGAAAGATCTCTTTCAAATCGATAATAAGGTCTGTCAGAGGAGAGTCAAAAGCAGGCTCTACCAAAGTTAAGTCATAGTGTTTAAATTCGGCCTTTGTCATTTAACACCCCCTCCCGTCGATCTTTAACATCCGTAGCGTCAAAAGTTTAACACAATATATTGTAAGTGTCTTAAAAGCAGTTAAATACGAGGATGTCTAGGGGATGAATTTTAACAACCGGTTTTTTGGAGATTTAACATCTCTCTCCAGAATCCTTGCGGCAGGGCATAGTAAAACATTTTTCTGGAGGGGTTTCTCCCTTTCAGCTACGATTTTCTTTAAAAATTTAAGTTTAAAGGAAGCTGATTATGTCTAACGGGGAACTCATTCTTTACACCACCGAAGATGGTAAGACCTCCATTCAAGCTAAGGCGAGCTTGCCAGAAGTTCTTTCAGAAGAGAGCAAGAAGTGAAAACGGTTTTGATCACAGGAGCAAATAGGGGAATTGGATTAGAAATGGTCCATCAATATTGGTCTGATGGATGGAGAGTGATTGCCTGTTGCCGAACTATTAAAAGCCAGTTGGACGAAGATAGACTTGTCCATATGAAGTTGGATGTAACAGATGGATCGCAAATCAAAGGCCTAGCAACTCATTTAGGAAAAGAATCGATAGATGTTTTGATCAATAACGCGGGGATTAGCGGTCCTTCTAATGAAGAATTAGACTTATTTAGTTCTTCTGATTGGATGGAAACTTTTCATGTAAATACAGTCGGTCCTTACATGATTGCCCGAGCGCTATTAAGCCAGATAGAGAGGAGCCATTTGAAAATCATTGCCAACATCAGCAGCGCCTATGGCAGTATTCAACTCAACAATAGAGGTGACTACTGTGTTTACCGCGCTAGCAAAGCTGCTCTAAATGCAGTGACAAAATGTTTATCCCTTGATTTGCAAAATAAGGGGGTTACTGTTGTGTCTATACACCCAGGTTCCGTGAGAACTGACATGAATCCTGAAGGGAAAATCAGTCCTTCCGAAAGTGTTCAAGGGATTAAAAAAGTTCTTAATTCGGTGAACTCAAAAGACTCAGGATCATTCCTTAATTATAAAGGCGAATCCTTGCCCTGGTAACAGGCAGAGTTCTGAAGCGGTTGAAAAACGGCAATTTTTGAAGTTTAGTGTTCAGAACTGATGAGTGATGCCGATATGAAACTAGAGCAAAACTTATTTTTATTTTCGGCTTCCTATGGTACAATGCTACGACATTTGTGGCAGCGGAAAAATGAAGCAAGCATCCATTGAGCAATCTGATTCTGTGATTCTGCGAGAATATAAGATATTTCTCCATGAGATTAAGGAGAGGATTTTATCGTCTCAGGTTAAGGCTGCTTTGGCAGTCAACCGCGAGTTGATAACACTGTATTGGGAGATTGGTTCTCGGGTTTATCTAAAACAAAAGAGCGAGGGATGGGGCGCTAAAACTATTGAAAAATTGGCGCAAGATCTCAAGTCAGCTTTTCCCGATATGAAGGGATTTTCTCTGACGAATATCAAATACATGGTCCAATTTGCTAGAGAATACCCCGATTTTGCAATTAGCCAACAGGTTGTTGGCCAAATTCCATGGGGTCATAATCTCCTTCTCCTTCAAAAGGTTGCATCTCTCGAAGAGAGGCTTTGGTATGTCAACAAAACTATTGAAAATGGATGGAGTAGAAATGTCCTGCTCCACTGGTTAGATAGCAATCTTCATCAGCGAGAAGGCAGAGCCGTCACCAATTTTCAGGCTACTCTTCCATCTCCACAATCAGATTTGGCTCGCCAGACACTGAAGGATCCCTATTGTTTTGATTTTCTGACTTTAAGAGATAAACATGACGAGCAAGAGCTGGAATCTGGTCTTTTGGACCACGTTCAAAAATTTCTTCGGCTACATTTTTTCGGGAGTAAACACTATACCGCGCGCGGTATATTAGATAATCATAGGCTATCGGTTGGCTCTGGCTGCAAGGGCAAAATATAAGAAATAGTTGTTTAAATCTTCAAGGGTAGTGTTGTACTCCAACCCTCCATAGGTTGCATCGCAAAAAACCTCACGGGAGCGAGCGATTTCTTTAAGGCGTTTTCGCCATCGGGGATCGCTCAAAGTCAGATCGAATAATTCTAGAGCTCGTGTAACGGCTCCATCAAAGCGCTTCACGTCTCCGCGAGCTCGGATTGCGCGGTTCACTTCACTGCCTATATTGCCTAGTTGTTCAGCAAGAGAAAAGGAGAACCATCTCCCTTCAGCTAAAGATTGGTGTTGGAATCCAGAAGTCATAATTTTTTGATGAGTTGAGTTACAATTTCTTTAATTTTTTGACGAGTTGTCAGGTCAAGTACATCGCGAGATCGGTTTCCTTGGGAAGGTCTTAAATTAATCATGGAATCGAATTCGATTAGTTCTTCACCGGATTTATCTGGATAAATGTTAATGCCCCACAAATTTTTCTGTTTGGATCCTTCCTCTAATAGAAGCGCCTCTTCGTCCGAGTGCAATTCGCCTCCTATAGCCATGATTCCACGTTCGATATCTACAACAGCTTTTACCAAATCTCCAAATCGCTCTTTCGCGATTTCAGACAATTCAGACTTTTCAATAGGCTTTTCAATGAGAGAAATAGGCATAACATACCAAGTAAGCGACTCTATGTTTAACACAAAAATGCCCTTGAGGCAATAGAAAAGGACTCGAGGGATTTGCCGGCCTTATTGTTGCAAGCGAAGAAACGCGTTCAGAATTTTCAACTTGAAAAACTTCTTGTCATTTATATTAAGGAAAAATGCCGGTTAAAAAACCGTATGGTATCTGTAGCTTGGTTTTTGAGTTGTTCGTCTTGTACTACTTCCCGAGCTTTTGCTATTCGTGGGAGCCAATCTTGCCAGTCTTCTGTTGAAAATCCATAGGGATAAACGCAAAAAGAAGCGATAAATCTGATCCATTGTTCAGCTTTATGTTGGTGTACAAACTCTTTCATAAATATCCTTGCTAGTATTATTTATTGTGATTTTTTTGTCGAATAAAAAAAGCCCGGGATTTCCCGGGCCTTGTGTTTTGGAGGTGGAGAGAATCGAACTCTATGTCAGGCCTCTACGTCAGATTAAACTGGATGAATCAAGAGTAACATAATCAAAGACATAAGATATATTCAAATGTTTTGTAGTCGGCTGGTTTGAGCCCGTTTTTCCCAGTCTAGTGCGTAAAAATTGCGTAAATGTCTGAGTGTGTCCTTTTTTGATAAAATATTTAATATTAATTAGAGATAATTTTAACCAATGATTAATTGTCTTTGTTTTTGTATTATTATATTAAAAACGAGGAGTTTGGAATGGGTATTGAATCTATAAATAAATTTAAAGTAATAGAAGAATCATTAACAGATCGGGTAATCCTTGGCGAACGTTTTAATGCAGGACAAAACGAAATCGCAAGAGAATCGAGTATATCACAAAGAGGTTTCAAATCTGGCCAAAGACGATTGAGAACAGAAAGCTTATTTAACCTGTCTGCTATGGCAGTTGGAAATAAGGATCTTGTTGATGTTCTAATAAAATACGGCAACGACAAATACAACACCCCTCTTTGGAAAGCAGTTGAAGCGGATGATTTTTCTGCTGTAGATGTTCTGTTAAAAAATGGTTTCAATCCTAATGAATTAAGTTATAACGGTCATGTTTTAGGGATGGCCGTGCAAAAACGAAGCATGAAAATGGTTGATCTCTTGTTAAACCATGGAGCAAATCCAACAGTCTTAGTTGATGGATACAATGGAGTTTCATACAAACACTCGGTATTATTTGATCTGATTCATTGGTATACGCTAGCTTACGTTGAGCATCATCAAGAGTTGGGTTTGTTTGCCAGAGATGTTATTGAGAAGCTGGCAAATGACAAAAAATATACTCAAGCGGTTGTGTTCGAGTGCAAAGGCAAAAGCTATACCGCACTGCAGGTATGTCTCAGTTTGAACAATATTAAAGATTTGGTGCTAAATGGGAAAAATCAAGATCTTTCGGAGATTCAAAAAATTCGCGCAGCAGAGCTAGCATCAATATTTATTAAAAATTGATCGATAAAGCTTCATTTTGATCGAAAACCCGCCTGAATCCATTCAGCAACACTGAATTGGAATGATCGAATAGCGTCACCTATACTTTTTGTTTGAGGGGAAGGCCAAGGGCGAAGGTTAGGATAGGTTTTGATCCAAAAGGAATAATTCTTTTTTCCAGCTTCGTCGAAATCAAGCGAAAGTAGGATGAGCGGGGATTGTTTAAGCCATTCGTGCGTAAAATTTGCGTAATTTGGAGCGTTCTGCGTAAATTTTTGAGGATGAAATTTCGTTATATTTTGTCTATGAAAAAGGCCCGGAAAACCGGGCCCGTTTTTTATTTGGAGGTGGAGAGAATCGAACTCTCGTCCCTGGCAAACTCCACATAAGTGACTACATGCTTAGTACCTTTTTATAAGTTGACCTTGCCGAAAGGTTCGTCGCTTGGGGCCAACTAGACAACTTCTATCTCGAACTCCTGCCTAAATCGCCCAGAAGGGACAGGGTTCATACCAAGATGTATAACGGTAGACATCTGAAACTCTTGGTCAGATCCCAGGCTACCGGGAAGCTTAGGCTGTTAAGCCGCAGCTACCATGCAATCATCAAAGTCTGCATTTGTATTTTAATCGGATGATTTAAGAGGCCAACCGATCATCCTCTACATGCCACCTATGCTTCACTTCCAAGTCGAAACCTTGACACCCCCGCATGAATAATGATTAACTCATTCCCCAGGCGGGGGAGTAAAAGCAATGGTTTTACCCCTTCATCTTAACACATTTAGGGATTTGTTGAAAAGTTCTCATTTACCGCTTATTCTCAATCCTTTATGATAGGGCCTTTTCGAGGTCTCTATGTTCCAATTTGAGCAGGGGGAGAGTTTTCCAAGTCGCGAAGAGAGGGTCCTCCACTTCTGGCAGACAAGAAAAATCTTCCAAAAATCAGTCGAGGAAAGGCGAAATAAGCCTTTGTTTTCTTTCTATGACGGCCCGCCGTTTGCAACCGGGTTGCCCCACTATGGCCATCTCCTGGCTGGAACAATTAAAGATGTAGTCCCTAGATATAAGACAATGAAGGGCTTCTGCGTCCCGCGGAGATTCGGCTGGGATTGCCACGGCTTGCCCATTGAAAATGAGATCGAAAAGGCCCAACAATTGTCGGGAGCGTCTGCCATCGAGACCTTCGGAATCGCCAAGTTCAATGAAGAGTGCCGGAAAATTGTACTGCGCTATACGTCTGAATGGAAAAAAACCGTCGATCGAATGGGGCGCTGGGTCGATTTTGACAAGACGTATCGGACCATGGATTTATCCTTCATGGAATCAGTTTGGTGGGTCTTTCAACAGCTCTACAAACAGGAATTGATCTACGAAGGCTTCAAGGTAATGCCGTTTTCGATGCGGTTGGGCACGCCATTGTCGAATTTCGAGGCAAATCTGAACTACCAAGAGGTAGATGATCCTTCTCTGGTAGTCGCTTTTGAAGTGATTGGAGAGGTGGATACGTATCTGTTGGCTTGGACGACGACTCCTTGGACTCTTCCTTCCAACTTGGCTTTGATGGTGGGTCCTCAGATCGACTATATCAAATTGAAAGATCCGAAGACGGGGAAGTTTTATTATTTGGCTAACGCGCGGGTGAAGGCAAACTTTAAAGAAGATGTTGAAGTGGTGCAGCACCTGAAGGGCGTGGAATTGAATGGGAAGCGTTATAAACCTCTTTTCCCATTTTTTGCGAGCCAGAAGGGCGCTTTCCGCGTCATTTTGGAAGAGGCGGTTTCAACGGAAGATGGGACGGGAATCGTCCATAGTGCGCCGGCCTTTGGAGAAATGGACTTCTTCGCTTGCAAACGGGAAAATATCGAACTGGTTTGCCCCGTTGATAACAATGGCAGATTTACGGCAGAGGTTCCCCCGTATGCGGGTGTGTTGGTTAAGGATGCGGATAAAGAGATCGCAAAAGAATTAAAAAAACAGGGGTCCCTCTTTTATCAGGGGACGATCCGCCACCGCTATCCGTTTTGCTGGCGCTCCGATACGCCACTCATCTACAAGGCGGTGAGGACTTGGTTTGTCGCGGTTGAAAAAATCAAGGATGATCTGATCGATGCTAATGCGCAGGTCTATTGGGTTCCGGGCCACATCAAGAATGGCCGTTTTGGAAAATGGCTGGAAAATGCGCGCGATTGGGCGATCAGCAGAAACCGCTATTGGGGAACGCCAATCCCTATCTGGCGCAGCGATAAAGGGGATTTAGTGGCTCTGGGGAGCATCGCTGAACTGGAAGAGCTCACAGGGAAAAAGATCCACGACCTGCACCGCCACAACATCGATGATTTGACGTTTGTCAAAGAGGGGCAGACTTTCCGCCGCATCCCCGAGGTCTTTGATTGCTGGTTCGAATCGGGTTCAATGCCTTATGCGCAAAACCACTACCCGTTTGAGGAGAAACAAGAGTTTGAGGCGAGCTTTCCGGCTGACTTCATCGCGGAAGGGATTGATCAGACGCGGGGTTGGTTTTATACGTTGATGGTTCTTTCAGCGGCTCTTTTCAAAAAGCCCGCTTTTAAAAACATCATCGTGAATGGGATCATCCTGGCTGAAGATGGCAATAAGATGTCAAAACGGCTGAAAAATTACCCCGATCCCGAGATTGTGATCAATAAGCATGGGGCCGATGCGATCCGCCTCTACATGCTCAATAGCCCCGCCGTAAAGGCGGAGGATTTGCGCTTTTCGGAAAAAGGGGTGGAACACGTTTTAAGACAGGTGCTGATCCCTTTCTGGAATTCCTTCGTCTTCTTGTCGACGTATGCGAAGATCTATCAGTGGAAACCTTCTCAAATCAACCGCCCTGCAGCTTTGATCGACCGGTGGATTCTATCGATGACGCAGAAGCTGATCCGCGATGTGGAAGAGGGGATGGATAGCTATGATTTGAGCAAAGCGGTAGAGCCTTTTGTCGGCTTTGTCGATCAGCTCACCAATTGGTATATCCGCCGTTGTAGAAGCCGTTTTTGGGCCGATCTCGATACGCCGGACCGGCGCGAGGCTTTCGGAACCCTTTATTCCGTCCTTTTGCAGCTCGCGAAAGTGGCGGCCCCTTTTGTCCCTTTCCTTAGCGAATCGATTTACCAAGAACTGCGGACAGAGGAATGCCCTGAATCGGTGCATCTGTGCGAGTTTCCCGTGTATGAGGAAAAGAATCGGGATGAAGAGCTAGAGAAAGAGGTGGAGGCGGCGCAGGCTGCAGTGAGCCTCGGCCACGCTCTTCGGAAAGAGTATAAACTGAAAGTGCGCCAGCCTTTGCAGAAGGCCCACTTGATCACTTCCAATAAAGAGCTGTTGGGTTCGCTTAAAAAACAGATGCAGTTGATCGCCGATGAATTGAATGTGAAAGAAGTGGAGCTCCATAGCGACGAGGCGAAATTCGTCCAGTGGTTGGCTAAACCCAATTTTCCGGTTCTCGGCAAAAAGATCGGAAAGCTCATTCCTCAGGCCCAAAAGGTCTTGCAGGGGTTTGATCGGAAGCAGATCCAAGCCTTGGCGGCGGGACACAATCTCAAGGTAGAGATCGGCGGCGAGATGGTAGAGCTGGAACCGGGCGATGTACAGATCGAGCGGAAAGTGAAAGAAGGCCTCGCAGCAGGCAATGAGGGGGAACTCACCGTGGCTCTCGATACCGCTCTCAATGATGAGTTGATCGAAGAGGGATTAGCGCGCGAATTGGTCAATAAGATCAACACGATGCGGCGCGATCTGGAGTTCGATGTGACCGATCGGATTCGAATTCGGTTGCAGACGACGCCCCGCGTTGAGGCTTGCTTTTCAAGATACAGAGAATATATCGCAGGAGAGGTATTGGCTATCGATGTACAATTTGGGCCTTGCGAAGGAACGCCGTGGGATCTGAACGGCGAAGAGACGTTTATCTCTCTTCACAAGGCAGCAAAATAGATGGAACAGCTCTACTTATGCCGTCACGGAGAAACCGAGTGGAGCCTGTCAGGGCAACATACGAGTACCTCTGATATTCCTCTGACGGAGAAGGGAAAAGCGCAGTCGGCCCATCTTAAGGAGCGGCTCCAAAAGGTCCATTTCGAAAAGGTCTTCACGAGTCCGATGCAGAGAGCCAGCATGACTTGTCAGTTGGTGGGTTTTGAGGGAATTTTGGAGCCCGATGCGATGGAATGGAATTATGGGGACTATGAGGGGATCACGACGAAAGTGGTCCATCAGACAAATCCCACTTGGAACTTGTTCAAAAATGGCGCGCCAGGTGGGGAAACAGTAGAGCAAGTGGTGGCAAGAGCCGACCGTTTCTTGCAAAAGCTTGCGCAATGTAAGGGGAAAGTGGCTGTATTTTCACACGGCCACTTTTTACGCGTTTTAGCGGCCCGCTATTTGGGGCTAGGCGGCGAAGAGGCCAAGCTCTTCGCTTTATCCGTCGCATCCATCAGCATCTTAGGTCTAGAGCGAAAACAGCCTGTCATCATTCTTTGGAATGAGACTGGTAGCTAGCTGTCGCTCAGTGAATTTTTCTTTGCATTGGCCGCTTGACTTATTTCCAAACGCTTCAAGATACTCATTATTTCTAATGCGGATTCAGTGTCAGCCTGAGAAGTTTGTGACAACTCAGGAGTTGATGATTCACTATCAGCATCGTCCCCATCCATGAGAGGCGATTGAGGCCTCTCTTCAGGTATAGGCGAAATTACAGAGGAATTCTCTCTGCGCGATAAACTCTTTCTTAAATTATCTCTCGAGAAGTTGTCAAATAATTCACAGGAAGGCCTTGGAGGTAAAAGATTTGAAGCAAGAAGTGAGCAATTCAATACAGAACGAAGTTGATCCGTTGTCTTTGCCCCCGAAAAACTCCCTGCTCGCGTCTCGGGAGCTCTACTTGGAATAGGTGAAAAGATTCTAGTCGCTACCGCCGAAGTCGAAGAACTTGGCTCGATGGGACCGGGCGGCGTAGAGGGACTTGGTGACGTAGAAGGACTGGAAGTATTGATGGGTTTAGTGGCCATAAAAAAATCTCCTGATTATGAAGGCAAATAGAGTAGAGATTTTTTGCATAAAGATCAAGATTTCTAGGAAACCCTTATACGAATCCTAGTTTTGAGAAAAAGAGATGCCGCAGACTTGTTCTGGGGCTACATCAAGAGTTATCAATGGAGGTGTTTTATTCGGTTGATAGGTGATTTGTAAAAATGGACCCGCAGTTGCGCCGGGCGCTGTTACGGTGGGCGTTAAGGTAACATTTTGTACATAGGAAAGAGTCCCGTTGAATGTGGTCGATTTTGGGTTTTGATAGGGGGGAGTTAGTCCCGTTAATGATGTTTGAATCGTCATGTACTTGAATTGTGAGTTGGGTGATATGGTGCTTTGAAAATACTTAAATACAAAGAGAATATCGGCTGCTCGTAGAGCAGGACTCACTGAATAAATGGGAAGAGTGCCACTTAGAAACCCGGTCGTATTTGAGGCGCCAAAAGTAGCGTTAGGAATTGTTACGCTATTTGTCGAAAAAACCATTTCAACAACTTGATCTGCTGGTATAATAACAGGAGGAGTGCTATTTAATACTGCATTTGCCTTTGTTGTTCCATTTTGAATGATCAAAAGAGTGTTATTGGTAGTGCCAGTAACGCTTTGAACCCATTGAAGGAATCCATTGTATTTTGTTTGAATGCCTATTTCGTAAACAGCGCCGCTTGGAACGCTCATGCCATAGAGAGTTTTAAATAAGTTGATAATTTCCAGTCCCCTTACTGATGAATCAATCGGGAAAATTGCATTTACGCCGCTTAGGGCTCCCACCGCAGAAGTAGTTGTCGTTTGAGCAAAGAGGGTAAAGCTGGTCAGCAAGGCGAGGATTCGATAGAGCATAGGACACCTGTTTTTTGTCAGGAGATGGTAACAAAAAATTCAATAATTGCATAGCGAAATTTTTAAGAATCTCGGTCCAGGCGGTCAAAGAGCGTCACGACCTGTTCAAAGGCGACGGGTTTGATCCCTTCGGGGCCTTTGAAGACGTGATCGAGAGAGTAAACGAGATAGAGCATGAATGAAATATAGCCTGCCAAGAGGGCCGTCATGATCATTTGCGTGCGCAATTTTTCCAATCCAAAGAAAAACATGAAACAGATGGTGATCAGACCGCCAATGATCAGGATGCTCCACATCATGTTTCCTAAATGTTCCCAAGAACTGAATTGTCTCGAAAGACGCGCGCTCATAAAATTATTTAATTTGGAGAGTGATTCTGTGTACCAGATGTTCATTTTTTCATCGCGGAGTTCGATGTTATGATAACTGGTCCAGATGGTTTCCACGGCCCCTTCGGTATCCATGTGGAGCCCCTTTTTGGTGGGAAGCTCCCACTCTTGTTTCACTACATAATCGACGTAGTTGCGCAGACTCGTTCGGATGGCATTTTGATTCGCAGGTGAGAACGAAGCGGCATCGCGGTAGAGATCGGCTAGGGCGACGGCTTCGATATGAATCGTTTGGAGCACATCGTTATACCGATTCTGTACATTGACGACGGTAAATCCGAGGATGACGCTATAGAGAACCCCGATGATTCCAAAGGTAAAGCCAGCGACATCGTGATTTTCTCTCAATTCTTCGGCGGGAATCCATTTTCTCACAGCCCAAAGCATGCAGAGGCAGATTAAGACTGACGGGATGACGACGAAGAGGGAAGCGAGGATCCAGGAAGGAGATTCGAGTAAGAAACTCATCGCAGCTCCTTTTTCCAGGGGCGAGGCGGTTCAGAAGCGCGAGAGGGGATGATGGCGAAGAGAAGGAGGAGAAGGCCTAAGATGATGTGATTTTGGAGGCCGGAGGGGAGCCAAGGAGTGGGATAGGTATAGCTAACGTAGAGGAGCCACGCAGCAGGGAGGATCTGCAGCAGGTGCATTTTGTTGAGCCGATCGATGAAAGAGAGGAGGGAGAAGAGGACGATGGCCATAGCGGCGAGGCAATCGGGCCAAAACGGGATGTCGTCGTAAGAGAAGATCAAGCGGCTCACAATCAGCCAAACAGCGAAAAGCAATTCAGCGATTCTTGCCCACATAGCGCCCCCTTCTTTTTAATATGACTTCTGCTGCCGGATAGGCTTCGGGGCTTGGATATCCCGAAAAAGCCCACCAGACAGTTTTTACGTTGCTGCGTTTCCAGATTTCAAGCAGATAGTGGCAACTTGCGATCACTTCTCCGTAAGCGAGGAAGATTAAGATCAACGAGCAGAGCGCCGAGACGAGGCAAAAGAAACAGAGCGAGTGGATCACAAATCCTTGCAAGATGACGAGGAGGATGCTGACGCAGCCCACCGGAATGACCGAGATGCCGAAGACAATGACGAGCCAGGGGCGGTCTTGCCATCTGCGAGAGGATCCTGCTAGGGCGAAAACGATGTCAGCGAGGTAAGCGAAGGTGCCTAAAAAGGCATCGGGGATCCGGATCCAGCTTGTGAAGAGATGGGAGAGGTCGGAGCGGAGAACAATTTCCGATCCATCGCCAAAGAAGGGATCCCAGACCGAGTCGATCAGTTTCCATTCATAGAGGCTGAGATAGATGGAAATCAATGTGGCCACCAGAGCGATGAGGATCATCCGGAATCGAGGAGGCCATGCGGAGGGGTTATAAGGTTTCATAATTTCCTTTTACAGAAAAGGAGCTAAAAATGCGAGTTATACCGCGCGCAGTTAGGTTGACATATAGTTGTTTGTGTATACATTTTTTTAGTAGAAGCTAACAGAGTCCAGAGGGCGAAAGCCCTTTGGCCGGCGGAGCCTGGACCTGTTAGGGCACAAACTTATGCGCAATCCTAAATTCTCTTAAAACTTCAGCGGTTTTGAGAAAAACTTCCTTCGGTAGTAGAACGAAGTTCCCGATGCTATGAGGATGAAGGCTACCCATATCGTCACGTTGGGGACGGTGGCGTGGGGAATCTCTGGCTGGGGCGCGCGTCCCCATCGTGGGCCGGGCGGCGAAAAGAGGAAGCTGACGCCTCCCTTGAGATTGTCTTCAGGCACGAAGCCAAACTGTCGGCTGTCGGCGCTCATGGCGTGGTTGTCACCCAGGGCAAGGTACATCTTTTCTGGGACTTGGATTCCATTTTTTCGGATCTCTTCGATAGAGGGGGGGCCTTGATCTTTGAAAGGGAAGTAGGGGTTGACTGTGGTTGAGATCAATTGCTTTTGGTGTTCCCGTTTATGGAAGTCAATGAGGGTGGGGTCGTCTTTTTTCACCACGGGGGCGCCGAATAGATAGAGATTTTCGCCTCTAAAGTAGGTATAGCGGGAGGGGCTGAAGATCGAACGGGCCGAGGTGGGGTTGTATTGATTGAGGAATTCCATCCCTAGGTTGAATAACATCTGGATCCTCTGCGGATCTTTTTTGTAGAGAGGATGATCGGCGGGTACTTCGCGGGTCACGCCATTTGTAAATAGGCCGACGATGGGGATGTTGGGGAAGGGGAGTCGATAGACTTTCCCGTCTTGGATCTCATAAGTGCCATCGGGAACGTCGGGCATGCTGGGTAAATAGGCCATCATCTCTTTCGGATTCCAGCCGAGTCTCCAGGCTTTTCCGTTCTTCACTGTAAAGCGGCAGGTCACCATATGATCGGCAATGGCTTCTAGATGCTTTTGTTGCAGAGGAATGAACGAGGTGCTTAAGCCGAGTTCGGGACGGAAGCGATTGTACTCATCGCGGAGGAAAAGGGCGCCTTGCAGAGAGGGGTGGTGAGTCAACTCTAAGTAGAGAACTCCTTCTTCCAAGTCTTTTAACGCTTTTGGATGGATCTGCTCCATTTGCGCTTTTGTGAGCAAGCGAGACATCGCATAGTGCTTCATACCCCAAAGATCGCTGTATTTGGCAACAGGAGGGCGATTCTTCTGTGTGATCATTTCTCCGTGAATGGTTCCAGCAGCTGTGACGCTCATTTTGGCGACAGGTTGATTCATTTGATTGAAAATCACAGGGCTGTATACGCCTCCTTGAGGAGAATTGGGCGTTTCAACTTTTCCGTCGAAGCGGATCATGGGGATGTGTTCGAGATCCTGGAACCATTTTGGGTCTCTTAGGTCTGTGATCTCTTTTCCTTCTGCATCAATTCCATAAATTTGTCCGCCGTAAAAATAGAGGATGTCGCCCGGTTTGCCGATGAGTCGTTTGACGAATTGCTTTTTGCCTGGAAATAGATAGAAATAGGTAGTGTCAGAGTCGGCGACGTCGATGTTGGCGCTGTTGAAGACAATGATCGATCCTCTTTGAACCAGTGAAGAATCGAAGTAGAAATGAGCTGGGCGCAAGGGGACGTTGATGCCGTAATCAGTTTTCGATACGACGAGATAATCTTCCTCTTTCAAGGTGGGGCGCATCGAGCCGCTCGGGATTGTGTAAGGCTCAAACCACATGGTCCGGATCAAAACCGCAATCGCCAAGGCAAATAAAATCGCGCCTGTAAAATCGCGCGCTCTATCCCAGGGACTTCTCGGCATCAGTTTTTCTGAAGAACGGGCAAATTCATCAGCGATTTGTTCGGCTTGCGCAGCTTGTTTCTGAATGATTGCTGTCTGTAAGTTTTGAAGCAGTGTTTCTAGATTGGTTTTTGCAGAGGAGTCGAGAGTTTTTGCTTTCCGCGAATAGAGCCGATGAAATTGGCGCAACATCCGTTTCGATTTTTTTAGCGAATAGTAAGAACCAATTTTTTGTATGACCATATTCCCTCAAAACTGGTTGAATTTTAAGGCATCGCGTATCAAAAAGCAAGTTGAAAAAAGGATGTGGGAAATTTGTTCATAACTTCCTTTTTAAAAACCTTAAAACCTTGAAATGCAGTTTTTTGCGGACGGTTCTGGTTTTCTTTAAGTTGCTTAATTTAAGGGAGTTGCGGGCTTGTCGGGGAGAGAGGGGGCGTTTCTTTCTAAACTTGTGAAGGGAAGTGTTCAAAAGTATAAAGTTTATGCAAAAATTAAGATCAGTTTTTGTTGGGGGACCAGACGAAGGGTTTGATCGATTCTGTGTACGATTCGCTGTGGCCAATAGGAACTAAAAGCCATGTGTAGCGATGATCTTGTTTCAATGTCTCTTTGAGCTCTTCTTGTGAAATCTCGACGGATAGAAATTCATCTTGCCCCTGGATCAGCGAGTGTGTGATGGGGGTGATTTGTTTCTCTTTCGTTGTGATGTCTATGGCGAAGAGCTCAAATTCCCGGTAGTACTTGGGGCTTTTTAGGGAGAGGCGAAGTCCATTTTCTGTCTTTTGGGGAAGGCCGATGAATTGGGGAATGCGGCGGGGGAGCGAACGGTGAATCGAGGCGAATTTTTTCCCAGAATCAATCGTCCTTAAGGCGGCGGTGGCATGGGCCGTTTGCACTTGGATCCAAAAGGGGAAGGGGAATTTTTTTTCTTGATCGAAATAGAGGGAAACTTCTTTTCCGGCGAGTTCAGTTCCATCTTGCGGCCAGGTCGTTTCAAAAACATCGAATTTGACGTTTTCGATTTTTTGCCCTTCAGAGATTAAAGGCGGGGCCCAGATTTTTCTCACGTCAGCTTCGCCGGCCATCGGTGGGGGGCCAATCCGTTTTTGCTTGTCGAGACCGATCGGTTGTAAGGGGAGCTGAATCAGAGTGGCGAAAAGACTTTCTTTTTGCGCTAATTGGATCCAGGCTGAGCGGGAAAAAGAATAGCACTCGAGCACGGCGCCTGTTTGCAGGTCGATTTCAATCATCGACCAGGATGTGTGTCCCGGAGCCTTGGCTTTGATCCACTCGGTCCAAGAGGCGGGCATTTTTTTTAGGTTCTGTACGGGAGCACTGATCTCTTCGAGGATGAGCGAGGTGGGGGTGATCGAGCGGATCGCTAGGACGGTGACCATTTTATTGGCTTCCGTGACGATGTAATCGCCGCTTTTCGCTTTTTCAAGCCGTTCCTTCAGCCGAAACTCGGCTCCGAAAAGAAGGGTCGAACAGAAGAGAAAACAGAGGATCCAAATTCTCATGGGACCATATTAGTCCAATCCCCTTTTAGAAACAATTGCCAAAGGTGGTGGGTTCAGCTATATACACAAACAACCCCAAGAATCGGTTTCTGCCGGCGTCGTCAGCCACTGAATTTGAGCCCGCCGGCTTCGCCTGACTCAAATTCAGGGCGCCTCCTTGGCATATTCCCGATTCTTGGGGTTGTTTGTGTATATCTAAAAAAATTTACTATGTGGGGTCTATGCGTCTGCGACGGCTTTTCTTTTTGCCTCTTTCTTTTTTCTTGCTGATATGGTGGCTTACAGCAGATCAAACGACTGAAATCCAAAAGATCGATTCGCAGATTCAAGAGCTTCAGGAGATGAAACGGGGTTTCGAGGCGCGGGCTCTTCGCCATGAGGACCAGGTCGAGTATCTCCAATTCAACGACAGAGCGGTTCTCGAGACGAGGAAACACCTGCAGCTCGCCGATGAAAATAGGGCTAAAGCGGCCAAGGTGCAAGAAGAGATCGATCGGCTTCAGGCCAAAAAGGAAAAACTAAGGGCATGAAGCAGATCCAAAAATCGTTAGTCTATAATCAGTCATTGGCGCTTCTGACCGATTTGTATCAACTCACCATGGTCTACGGATATTGGAAAGCGGGTCTCGCTGAGCGGCAGGCTGTTTTTCACATCAATTTCCGCAGATGGCCTTTTAAGGGGGGATTCGCGATCGCTGCGGGACTTGACACGGCGATCCAATTTCTCCAAGAATTCCATTTTTCTTCTTCCGATTTGACTTACCTCGGTGAATTGCGAGATCCTCACGGGAAAGCCCTCTTTGAAAAGGAGTTCCTCGATTTTCTCTCCCGATTTTCTTTTGCTTGCGATATCGATGCGATGCCAGAAGGATCGCTCGCGTTTCCTTACGAGCCGATCTTTCGCGTTAAAGGCCCTATTTGGCAGGCACAGCTTTTAGAGAGTCCGATGCTGAACCTGATCAATTTTCAGACGTTGATCGCGACGAAATCTGCCCGCATTTGCCTAGCGGCTCATCCCGATCCGGTCATCGAATTCGGCATGCGGCGTGCACAGGGGATCGATGGGGCGATTTCAGCCAGTCGAGCTGCGTTCATCGGAGGCTGCGCAGCGACTTCTGATGTCATCGCGGGCAAACTCTTCGGAATCCCTGTCCGCGGCACACATGCTCATAGCTGGATCATGGCGTTTGAAGAAGAGGAAAAAGCATTCGAGACGTTTGCGAAGATCAGTCCCAAAAATTGTGTGATGTTGATCGATACGTACAACTCCTTGGAGGGAGCTAAGCGGGCGATTCGGGTAGCGCGCTCGATCCCAGGATTTGAACTTGCGGGTGTCCGTCTTGATTCGGGCGATTTGGCGAAATTGAGTATCGAGATTCGGAAACTTCTCGACAGCGAGGGTTTTTCTAAAACGGAAATTATGGCGAGTAACGAACTCGACGAATATTTGATCCGCGATCTAAAACAGCAAGGGGCGAAAATCACCATTTGGGGCGTCGGGACGAATCTCGTAACGGGCAAGGATCAACCTGCCCTCGATGGCGTCTACAAACTCGCTGCTATCCAAAATGAAAAAGGGGAGTGGGTCCACAAACTCAAACTCTCTGAACAAACCGAAAAAGTGACGAATCCTGGGATTTTGCAGGTGCGGAGATTTTTCGACGGCCATTTTTATTTGGCCGATGCAATTTATGATGAATTGCTTGGAATTACGACACCGTGTACAATCGTCGACCTTCATGACCCAAATTTGCAAATGGAAGCGAAAAACCAATACATCGATCTTCTCGTCCCCATCTTTCGGAAAGGGAAATTGGTCTACCATTCTCCCTCCCTGCAAGAGATGCAGCGCGTAGCTAAACAAGAACTTTCTCGCTTGCCACCTTCTATGGAGCGTTTTACAAATCCGCAACTCTATTTGGCCGGTTTGGAAATGAAACTTTACCAAAAAAAACTCGAACTGATCAGGCATTTGAGATGAAGACTCTTATTATTACCGATGTGCAGCATGACTTTCTGCCAGGCGGAGCACTCGGCATTCGGGGAGCGAATGATATCGTCCCTCTCATCAATGGCCTGATCCCTAAATTCGACCACGTTTTTGCCACGCAAGATTGGCATCCAGCTCATCACGTCAGCTTTGCCGCCTCGCACAATAAAAGGGTGGGGGAGAAGATCAAAGTCGGAGAGGTGGAGCAGATTCTTTGGCCCATCCACTGCGTACAGAACACCTGGGGTTCCGATTTCCCTCAAGCGCTCCATCGGGAGCGGATCGAAGCGACCTTTCATAAAGGGACCGATCCAAAAGTGGATAGCTATAGCACGTTTTTCGACAATGCGCGCCATCGTTCAACGGGATTAGCCGATCATTTGCTCAAGCACAAGATGATCAATCTCTATTTCGTTGGACTCGCTACCGATTATTGCGTCCTTTACTCAGTGCTCGATGCCCTCGAACTCGGTTTTCAAACTTGGGTGATTCGAGACGCTTGCCGAGCGATCAATCTCAAGCCAGGAGATGATCAAAAAGCCCTTGATCAGATGAAGGAGAGAGGCGCTCATATCATCACTTCGAAAGAATTTTTGCGTTGAATTGTTCTTGAGTTAGCCCCTCGATTTTAAGTCGTTTGAGCCGGGAAGTATGACCACTGAGAATCGCGATTTCCGATTTAGCTAGGTTCAAGGTCTCAGCGAGAAACTCAATCAGCTCTTCGTTCACGCGTCCTTTCTCAGGCACGCCGCGGATCCGGAGGCGGAGCACCCCCTCTTCGTAGCCGATAATCTGATTTTTCGCCGCGTTGGGCGTCACTTTAATTTGAAAAATAATCGCCATCCGGTCCATCATAGTTCATTTGATGGGACATGTTCAATAAAACATTAAGCGGTACACTCTTAATTGCCGGCACCACGATCGGCGCTGGAATGCTCGGTATTCCCCTCGTAACGGCAAAAGCTGGCTTCCTTCCCGCGATGGGGATTACGGTCGCTGTTTGGGTTTTCATGGTGGCGACGGGGCTCCTCTATCTCGAGGCGACTCTCTGGATGCACGAGGGGGCCAATGTCCTCTCTATGTCGCGCCGGTTTCTCGGCAAAAGCGGCCGCATCGCGGCGGGAAGCACCTTTCTTTTTCTCTATTACTGTTTGATGGTGGCTTATTATGCTGCTGGCACCCCTATTTTTGCCTCACTTCTCGGAATCAGCTCGGCTCTGTGGAGCTATTTATTTTTTGGCGTTGTATTTGGCGGGATCGTCCTTTTCGGGATCAAAACGGTGGATCGGATCAATTACATCTTGATGGCGGCCATGTTCCTCTCCTATGCAGCCCTCGTCGGCGTCGGCGCTCCCGAAGTTTCCTCTGAGCGCTTTGTCACTCAAGATTGGTCGAAGGTCGTTTTTGCCGCGCCGATCCTTTTCAGCGCATTTGGCTTTCACAACGTGATTCCTTCGCTCACGACTTACTTCAACCGGAATGTCCGCGTCTTGCGCCGCTCGATCTTTTGGGGAACCCTCATTCCGCTCGGAGTCTACCTCATTTGGCAATGGCTCATCATCGGCGTCGTCCCCGAATCGGCCATTGAAAAGGCACTGGCTCAAGGACAGCCCGCCACATCGGCGCTTCAAACTCTTACAGGCTCTCCTTGGGTTATGCAAACAGGGCAATTTTTTGCCTTTTTCGCAATCATCACCTCGATGCTCGGCGTCGCCTTTTCCATGGTCGACTTTCTCGCTGACGGGCTCAAGATCAGCGCCGTCAAAACGAGCTCCCGGCTTCTTCTTTGCTTTCTCGTCTTCATCCCTCCCTTCCTCTTCTCCTCTCTCGATCCCTCGATCTTTGTCCTGGCGATCGGCTTTGCGGGGGGCTTTGGCGAGGCATTTCTCAACGGACTTCTCCCCGTCGCTCTCGTTTGGGTGGGCAGATATCGGAGAGAACTCGGCGGCCATGAACAGCTCCCGGGCAAGAAAGGAACTCTTGTCGCTCTTTTTGCTCTCGCGCTGATTGTCATGATCTTAGAGATCGTTTTTGTGTTCTCCGGCCATTGATAAAAATGAGTCAGTCATGGTAATCTTTTGCTGAAAAAATTAGAAACCGGACATATTTATGACTGTTCCCTTAACGACCCAAACAAACCCGTCTCCTGTTGCTAGTCAACCACCTGCAACTTCTCCACTTTCGGTTCCGACGACAGGAGTTGCTACGCCAATTATCCAAAATTATGGAAAAACTCCCGTTCTAAAGAAAAGTCGCTGCTTTTTTCATCAAATCAATCTCGAGACAGGAAGTGACGAACAATGTAGGTATCGTCTTACCGATATTGATAAGATTATGAAATGCAAATGCGATGAGCTCTTTTGCTCTCGCCATCGCAGTAACCACAAATGCAGTTTCAACCATTTAGAAGCTCATCAGGCAGTGATCCGCCACAAACTCGATCAGTTATCTCAAAAAGGATCGAAAGTTAGCCATAGTGATCGGGCAGAAGGGGATCTAGTGCATTAAAACTAAAGAAAAGACGTGCAGAGCGATTGCAGCGAAGAGTAAAGTCTTGTTTTTAGAGGAATGTCCGCCGTTTGGTCTTTTTGACAAAAGCGCTTATCTTCTTCAAGCAGCTGGGTAACCCGTTCTGCATAGTCTTCCGATTCGATCTTCAGATTGATTTCGTAGTCTCTAGCTTCAAGACTTTTCTCGCCGATATTCGAGCTGCCAGTCAAAGTTGTTTTTCCGTCGATGAGGATCACCTTTTTATGCAGAGTGGTAAAGGGGACGTCGTATTCGTATAATTCGATATTCGGTTTCTCTTTTCCTTCGAAAAGAGCTTTCGCATAGTAGCGAGATAGCTCTGCATAGCTCATATGGCTGCCGGGACTTTGACTTCCCCATTTATTGGTCATGAGGGTGATTTTTACACCCCGATTGGAGGCGTCGATCAATGCCCGAAGCAATTTTTCAGTCGGATGGAAATACATGTGATTGATGATGAGACTTGTTTGGGCTTTATTGACCTGTGCGATGATCTCGTTCAAAAAAGAGGTGTCTGCCGTCTCTGGTCCCGCAGCGTAGCAAGCCACTTTGAGGTCATCTATCTTCCCAGGCATTGGCTCAAGGGGCAACAGTTCGATCCACTGAGGAGGGGCCGGAGCCTTCTGAATTCCTTCCTTGGCGTAGCGAAACCGCTCGACCAATTTAGCCATTTCGACGTAAAGGCGTGCGCCAGGGCCGTCCTTGGTAGAGGAGTAGAAGACAAAGTCCATATCGCGATAGGCCTTCATGGCGAGAGCGTCGTAGATAAGTCCGTGGCTTTCTACCTGATTGGGTTCTTTTTCCCCCGTTTGTTCCGACCAGGGACTGACGATTCCGGAGCCCCCGATCAAAAAGGCTGCGCCATAATCGATGACGAGAGCTTTGGTGTGGTTAATGCTCGTGGAAAATTGGCCATCAGTGGGCGATACATAGGAATAGGGTTCAGGCGTCACAAGACAACAAAAGCGTTCTCCGAATTCATTTTCCAGCGATTCAATCCGCTTTTTGTTTTCCTCTGTAATAAACCAATCAGATGCGAGAATCGAAGTCGTCAAATGGTCCTTAAGCCGCATCTGGTCGCGAATCAGATCGAGGGTTTCATCAAAAGCTCTCGCGCCGCAATAACATCCTGAAAGAACAATCGATTCACGGGCCAATCGGATCAGTTTTAATTTCTCCTGATGGGATTCGATCCCGTCGCGGGTGGCAAAGCCACTGCAGGGTTTGGGAGAAACCTCTCCGAGAGCGGGGATAGCCGCTCGAACTTCTCTGGTAAATAGATTCTGTGTTGGAGGCGCCTGATTGGCTACGCCGACTGCTGTTAAAATAGATTTTATACAGAGGCCAGAAAAAAGCAGGGCTCCCGTGACAGCCAGAGGAGTGGAGAGGGGAATTAAAGCCAAGGAAGTGACTGTCAAAAGACCAAAGAGCACAGCGAAAGCAATCGCCTGGACCTTGGCGGCGCGCTGCATCTGAAGAAAGTCTTGGTGTTTGGGCAGATCATAGTCTCCAAACCCTGAAGAAATCGGTTCAATAGCCATAAAACTTTAACAGTCATCTTATTTTCAACGGGTTAAATAACACTGAGAGCACCGAGACTCAGCGAGCAATAAAAACCACCTCTCTTCTCGGTAACTTTCGGTGTGCTCGGTATTTAATTTTCTTTCGTCTTATGATATGGAGATTTATGCGACAACGTCCTAGTGAATTATTTTCTAGATCCGAGATCTTCTTCTTCTTTGCTGCCGGCGAGAAGTTTCGTCATTTCATCGCAAAGAACGATTTTCCCCTCTTTCACTTCAAAATAGGCGATGATTCTAGCAATGACTTCTTCTCCCTTATTATTGATAGCATCGACGCGATGAATCGTGAAAAAAGAATTGCCCTGAATCATGCACCGCTCAATCGTGTATTTCACAGAATGAATTGCCGCTTTTAGCGCTCGAATGTGTTCGACAAAGTCGTCGTAGTTCAAAGTATGTCCATTGACATATTGAACGAAATCCTTCGAAAAATATTGGGAAACAGCTTCTTCATCAGCAGTTTGATTTTCAATAACATCGGTGAACATGTTATGGATCCATTCCTGGGTGACCGTTGGGCACGGAATGGTATAAACTTCTTGAATATTTGCTTGACAATCCATCGGTTTCTTCCTTGATAAAAGAGGCGGGAGATAATAGCATCCTAGTGCTATTTATGCAAGAATCGATCGAAGAGGCCGTTGCGAAGAGGCGCACATTTGCCATCATCAACCACCCCGACGTCGTGAATCGATTCTGAGAGTCCGATCCTCGAATTCACTTGTGTAAAATCTCTTAAAAAAATTGACTTAAAAATATTTTTTCTTTTACATGTCTAATACAATGGAGAGCCTTTTTTAAGGTCTGTAGCGTAAAATCTAGATAAGAAAACCTTCAACGTTGCTCAGAAGGATTTGAAATCACTAGCGTAGGCGTTCGATGAAAATAGAAAAAAAACGCAATCTGTTCATAGCAGGTTGTGTAGCTCTTATCTTGTTAGGGCCGGGCAATCTGTCTGCAGCAACTGAAACTTGGGTGGGCGGATTCTCTGCTAATAATCCAACGGTCGCGGCCAACTGGGGAGGAACTTCTCCTGATCCAGGCAATGTCGGCCTCATTAACATTGTAACTAATCCTCCTCTACTGCCCGGCGGCGGGGGGACTTTCAATCCTCAAAGTCTATCATTGGCAGTTACAGGGATCAATTTTAAAGTGGGTGACGGCACGGGGGTAGCGCCGACTCTGCTTCTCAATGGAGCTACTGGGACTGGGATTTTAAATGGCGGATTTACTGCTACCTTTACTGTGAATAACGGAGCCATTAGTTTTGCTGGAATGGCAGGCGCGGGAACTGGAGCTGGAAGTACGACTGTCTATAACATGAGCAATGGTTCTACTTATACTTTTGCTGCGACCGCTACGGGAAATACTACCGGTGGGCTTGTTCAAGTGAACATGTCTGGGGCGGTAGCAAATACCTTTACTACTGGAGCGTTTGGAGTAACAATTGATTCTCTGAGTGATGTAAGCGCTGCTAACCTTAGTTCTGTTTCCCTCGGTGGAATCTTAACATTGGGCAATGCATTGCCTCAAATTCTTTCGAGCACTATTTCAGGCCCAAGCGGTGCTATTGTAAAGCAAGGAACCGGTACTCTATTTCTAACCGGTGCAAATACATTTGGTGCGGCTACGAACGTTACGATCAATGCAGGTGTGGTCAATGTGCTTGTCGATGGGAATTTGGGAGCAGCGACGTCAACCACATCGATAGCCGCAGGAGCAACTCTGCAAGCAGGGGGAAACGGCGTAGCCCTAGTTAGCACTCGCGGCATTCTCCTTACAGGAGTTGGGAATGCGATTATTGATACCCAAATCTATGGGATGTCTGTTGCAGGGGCGATTGATTCGGCTGGCACAGGACTCACCAAAATCAGCACAGGTACTTTAACCTTGACAGGTGTAAATAACTATACCGGCCCCACGACAGTTTCCGCGGGTACTTTGGTTGTGGGCGTAGCTAGCGTAGGTTCCATCCTAAGCTCTCCAACGGTTGCAAACGGCGCTATCTTAACAGGTACGGGTACAATTGCCGGTACAGTCACTATCAATAGCGGAGGTACCATCCAACCCGGCAATTCTTCCATTGGAGTGATGAACACTGGGCCCTTAGTCCTATTATCAGGCTCCACAACCAGCATTGAGTTGAATCCAACCTCAACATCTAAGGTCGCTGTCACTGGTGCTGCGACGCTTGCTGGGACCTTGAACGTGACCGCAGATGGAGCTCCCAGTGCGTATGCTTCTTCTCAAACTTATAAGGTTTTGACATCTGCTGGATTGGGAGGAACAACCTTTAATAACTTGGTTGTCTCAACGGGATTTGCAGGTTCATTAAGTTATACATTGACCGATGTTGATCTTACTTTGAGTTTGTTGCTGTTGAATACTTCTAACCTCAGCGGCAATAATGCTATAGTTGCAGGAGCATTGAATCAGTTTCAAAACAATCCAAACTATCAAACACTGCTCCTCAGTTTGTTTAACTTGACACCCAGTCAGTTGAATGCTGCGTTGGAAGCGATTTCTCCAGCAAGAGTGGCCTTTGGTACGTTTGCCTCTATGATGGGGACCTATTCTGCAACAGGAATGGTAGGCTCTCGCATGTCAGATCATCGCGTTTTGCATTTAAGGCAGAAATACAACGGCACTGGTGCCTTTGCTATGATGCAAGGCAAATTCAACCAAGACTCTCTCATGGCTGCAAACGATGGCAATGACAAGTCACGACCTTATGGCAGCGCGAAGATGGCCGCGAGAGACGCGGAAAAGACCTGCTTCTGGATGCAGGGCTTCGGAGACTGGGCTCATCAAAAAAGCCAAGACCAAACACCAGTATTTAGTTTCACGAATGGTGGAGCATTGGTCGGGTACGATTTCTTCGGTTTCGAAAGTGGGATGATCGGCCTAGCAGCTGGGTATTTTGGAACGAGCCTGGAGGATAGCGGCGATTTAGGTTCAGTCACAGCGGATTCTGGGTTTGTCGGTCCTTACGGCACTGCCTATTTTGACGATGTTTACGTCGAGCTCGGGGCTTTTTATACCTATAGCCACATCGATACAAAGCGCCACATCTTTTTTCCAACCTTTGATTCAATAGCAAAAGCAACACATAGCAGTTCTCAGCTCACTCCACACTTCAGCATTGGTTACGATGTTGGCTTCTGCTGGGGGTTCTTAGAGCCTTACGTAACTCTTGACTATATAGCTGATTGGGAAAATGGCTTTACGGAAACTAGAGGTGGCTTGATGAACATGCATGTAGAACGCCGCTTCTCTTCGATGCTACGCAGCGAAGTAGGAGTGCAAGCCTATGAAGATTGGAACCTTTGTTGGGGAATTGTTGTTCTGAGAGAAAAGGCCGCCTATCTAAGTAAGGCACCCTTTGACACAGGGCGTGTCACAAGCGCTTTTGTTGGATCGCCAAACAGCTTCACAGTGGAAACCTTTACAAGCAATCAAAACCTCTTCACAGGAAGCCTTGAGCTGTTTGTAAAAGGAAATAATGGTTGGTTCGGAGCTCTGCAATACGACGGTGAATTTGGTTCGGACTATATCTCGAACCAATGCGTGGCGAAGCTCGGAAAATATTTCTAGCCAAAAAACAACTACATTTGATCTTCTTGGCGGCCGAAGCATTTCGACCGCTAAGGATAGACAGGTCGAGGTGCTGCCCCGAGCTCCGCAAAAGGACTGTAGTCCTTTTGAAACCTATTTTTTAGACCAGTGCCCTATAACATAGAATTCCACAAGGACGTTAGTTTTTGGTGGGGGATGGGACAAAGCCCCATTCTGCCCAGCCTTAGCTGCGCCTCTCAGCATTCATCCTTAGCCGCCCCCGGGGGCCCCAAAGAATGCCTCATTTTTTGGGATGGAATTCGGCGTTATCCTGAAACTTGCTTTCTATATAGAGGAACACTGAATGCCCTCGAAAGGGGCTTCACTTCTCCCAAATTTGGAACTAAACAGCCCGGCCCTCTGAGCATGTGAAAAAATTCAAAAATCTCTCAAAAATCAGCAGAGCTGCCAATTTTTTCACAAGCTCTCTGTCGA
>Ga0206803_1050_pt1 | contig 27571 bp, 23 predicted proteins | sample Alteio_BWOrgCont_61_FD_152909 | JGI IMG/M metagenome (GOLD analysis project Ga0206803, IMG submission 152909) | Enriched cells from forest soil in Barre Woods Harvard Forest LTER site, Petersham, Massachusetts, United States -... | ecosystem: Environmental > Terrestrial > Soil > Temperate forest >... | reverse complement strand
CAGAAGTCTTTGAAACCTTTTTGCATACAAAATATGTGGGCCAGACCCGTTTTTCTCTGGAGGGGGCTGAGACGATGATCCCTCTTTTAGCCGAAATCATCGACTTAGGTGGGGATTTAGGGGTCGAGGAATTTTTGATCGGCATGGCTCATCGAGGCAGGTTAAATGTGCTGACGAACATCCTCAATAAGCCATACATGGGTATTTTCGAGGAATTTGAAGACGACACATCTCTTTCTTTCTCGGGCAATGACGATGTGAAATACCACATGGGATTTACTGGGGAATGGAAGAGCCGTAACGGGAAGAAGCTGACCGTCGGAGTCGCCGCCAACCCGTCCCATCTCGAATCGGTCGATCCGATTGTTTTGGGAGAAGTTTACGCCAAACAGATCTTGAAAAAAGACGCCGAAAAAAATCGGATTGTCCCTCTCTTAATCCACGGGGATGCTTCTGTCTCTGGACAGGGAGTTGTTTACGAGACATTGCAGCTCATGAATCTCCCCGATTATTCGGTGGGAGGAACTCTTCATCTGGTCGTGAATAACCAAATTGGCTATACGACGCTGCCCAAAGAGAGTCGATCGACCCGCTATTGCACCGATATCGCCAAAACGTTTAGCTGTCCTGTATTTCACGTCAACGCCGAAGACCCTGAAAGCTGTTTATTTGCGGCGAAGCTAGCCATTGAGATCAGACAAAAATTCCACTGTGATGTATTCATCGATCTGCTCTGCTATCGAAAGTATGGGCACAACGAAGGGGACGAGCCCTCATTTACGCAGCCGCTCCAATACAAGTTGATCCGTTCGAAAAAACCGATTCGGCAAATCTATTATGAACAACTCATTTCCGCAGGAGCTCTGGAGCAGAAGATCGCAGAGGCTCTCGAGCAGCAGTTTAGAGAGACCTTGAAGGGAGCTCTTCTCAAAGCGCAGGAAAAAATCGCCGCTAAAGTTGCGGAAAAACCCCCTGCACCCCCGAATTTACTCCAGCCCTTTGCGAGCGCGGTCGAGGCACAAGAACTGAAGAGTGTGATTGAGACTTTTTGCAAAGTGCCCGCCGGATTCAATTTGCATCCAAAACTGCAGAAATGGGTGAAAGATCGCCTCGCCGCAGTGACTTCCGATGGCGCCATCGATTGGCCGACAGGGGAGTGTCTAGCATTTGGGACTCTTTTATCGGAGAACATTTCCATTAGACTTGCAGGGCAAGATTCTCAGCGAGGTACGTTTAGCCAGAGACATCTTATTTGGATCGATGCGGAGACAAGTCAACCGTATTGTCCCCTTTGTCAAATCAAACGGGGCCGTTTTGATGTGGTGAACTCTCCTTTGAGCGAATTTGCTGGAATGGGATTTGAATGTGGCTATACTTGGGCAGCTTCTGAGACGCTTGTTCTTTGGGAGGCTCAGTATGGGGACTTTGACAACGGCGCCCAGATCATCATCGATCAGTATATCGTCAGCGCTGAACAAAAATGGAATTGTCCTTCATCGCTCACTTTGCTTTTGCCCCATGCCTACGAAGGAGCCGGTCCCGAACACTCTTCTGCGAGAATGGAGCGGTTTTTGCAGTTGGCGGCTTGTGGGAACATCCAAGTTGTCAATGCATCGACCCCGGCTCAATATTTCCATCTTTTGCGCAGGCAGGCCTTAAGGAAAGTGAAAAAACCGCTGATTGTCTTTACGCCGAAGAGCTTACTGCGCGCGCCAGCGTGCACGAGCCATTTGAAAGATTTTACCACAGGCCAATTTGAAGAGCTTTTGGACGATCCGAATCCGCCTCAAAGTTGCAAAAGACTTTTGTTCTGCAGCGGAAAAATCTTTTACGATCTTTTGGCAGCGAGGAAGCAGAGCGATGTGGCCATTGTCCGGTTTGAGCAGATTTATCCGTTGCATATCGAAAAGCTGCAGAAATTCATTGCCAAGTACAAGGGCTTTACGGAATGCTGCTGGGTACAGGAAGAACCGGAGAACATGGGCGCTTGGAACTTTATTGGGCCCCATTTGCAAATGTATCTGCCAAAAGGATGCAAGTTCAGTTACGTAGGACGGCCTCAGAATCCGAATACAGCGACCGGATCTCACAAGAAATATAAACAAGAGCAGCAAGCGTTGCTCAATCAGGCTTTGGGTGAAATATGAAGGTTGAGATTAAAGTTCCCAGCATGGGCGAATCGGTCGTAGAAGCCACGATTGGAAACATTCTAAAACCCTCAGGTTCTATAGTCCGGGCCGATGAAGAAATCCTCGAGCTCGAAACGGAAAAAGTCAATCAAGTGCTCTACGCTTCAGCAGCAGGCAAGCTCGAATTGAAGGTCAAACAAGGCGACACCGTCAAAGTCGATCAAGTGATTGGAAGTGTAGATACATCAGCCGCTGGCGCTGCAGCGCCGCCTCCAGCTCCAAACGCAGAACGCAAAACGCAAAACGGAGAACTAGTCGGGGGCAAGCCCCCTGCACCCCAAGGGAATGTGGAGCGGCCTTCTGCGCCTCAAGCTGGAGCTTTGCCTTCGAGTGTAGAACGATCTCCTGGGGCTTTGCCGCCGGCTCGGAAGAAGACCGATGAATATTTGGCTGAGATCTCTCAGCCGCCGAAAGCGCCTGCGGCGGCTCCCGTGTCTGCACCTCGTGTCTCGGGACGGGAGACGCGAAAGAAAATGAGTAAGTTGCGCAAGGTCATTGCGGCCCGCTTGGTGCAGGTGAAAAATGAGACCGCTATGCTCACGACCTTCAATGAAGTCGATATGAGCGCGGTGATGCAAGTGAGAGAGAAGGAGCAGGAGAATTTTACGAAAAAACATGGCGTGAAGTTGGGCTTTATGTCGTTTTTTGTAAAAGCCTGCGTCGCAGCGCTGCAGGCATTCCCCGATGTCAATGCGAGGATCGATGGAGATGAAATCGTCTATTGGCATTACTATGATATTGGCATTGCTGTGGGGACGGAGAAGGGACTTTTTGTCCCTGTTGTGAGAAATGCCGATCAATTGTCCTACGCGGAAATTGAAAAGGGACTTAAAGTTTTTGCCGAAAAAGCCAAAAATGGGACGATCTCTGTCGATGAGATGCAAGGCGGCACGTTTACGATCACGAATGGAGGCGTTTACGGCTCTCTTCTTTCGACGCCCATCTTGAATCCTCCGCAAAGCGGCATTTTGGGGATGCACAATATCGTGAAACGGGCTGTTGTCGTAGGTGATCAAATTGTGATCAGGCCTATGATGTATCTGGCGATGAGTTACGACCATCGGATTATCGACGGAAAGGATTCGATCGCCTTTTTGATGCACATCAAAAAGAACCTGGAAGAACCCACTAGACTGATGTTGGATTTGTGAAATACGATGTAGTTGTGATTGGATCGGGTCCTGGCGGCTATGTCGCCGCCATTCGCGCGGCCCAGCTTGGGCTGAAGACTGCTTGCATTGAAAAAGGAAAGACATTGGGCGGCACCTGTCTGAATGTGGGATGCATTCCCTCAAAAGCGCTCCTTCATGACTCGGAAATTTCTAAAGATTTTCCCAAGATGATGGCTCGGAAAGGGAAAGTCGTTGGGGGGTTTACGGCCGGGATTGAGGGTCTTTTTAAGAAGAATAAGATCGATTGGATCCATGGTTCCGGGAGGCTTACAGGGCCTCACACAATCGATGTGGGAGGACAAGTAATCGAAGCCTCAAACATCATCCTCGCCACGGGCTCGGTGCCCATCGAACTTCCGTTTTTGCCATTTGATGAAAAGCGAATCCTCTCTTCGACAGGGGCTCTTGCGCTTGAGACCGTTCCTAAAAAGCTTCTCGTCATTGGAGCGGGCGTGATTGGCGTAGAACTCGGTTCGGTCTACAAACGGCTCGGCTCAGAGGTTATTTTCATTGAATTCCTCGATCGGATTTGCCCCGCCTTCGACATCGCTCTTTCCAAGGGGTTGCAAAAAAGCCTCACGGCGCAGGGGATGGTTTTTCATCTGTCTCACAAAGTGATGAAAGCCGAAGGGACGACGTTGATCGTCCAAGGGCCAAGCGGTGAAACGACTTTCACTGGCGATGCGATTCTCGTCGCTGTGGGTCGCAAGCCCTTTAGTGAAAATCTCGGTTTAGAAACTGTCGGTATCCAGAAAGACCCCAAAGGATTCATCCCCATCGACGCCTCATTTCGCACCTCGCAACCCCACATCTTTGCCATTGGCGATTTGATCGAGGGGCCGATGCTAGCTCACAAAGCCTCTGAAGAAGGTGTTGCAGTCGCCGAGCTGATCGCCGGCCACCATCCGACAGTCAATTACATCGCCATCCCGAATGTCGTCTATACGCATCCTGAAGTGGCTTCCGTCGGTTTGACTGAAGAAGAGGTAAAAAGCCGCGGTCTCGCTTATAAAGTCTCCCAATTCCCCTTTAAAGCCAATTCTCGGGCCCGTTGCATCGATGACGATGATGGGTTTGTGAAAATCATCGCTGAGGAAAAAAGCCGCCGGATTCTAGGCGTTCATATCTTAGGCCCCAATGCCTCAGAACTCATAGCCGGAGCTGTCCTGGCCATCCAATTCCGCGCTACGGCCGATCAGCTCGCTGATACCTGCTTCGCCCATCCCACTTTATCGGAATCCCTAAAAGAAGCCGCTCTAGGATTGTTCAAAGCTCCTATTCATTTATAGGTATTGATTTCAAGTTATTTCAAATTTATTTCCGTGTTATTATAACTGATAAATAGAGGTGGTGAAAATGAATATTGATCCAGTTTATTCAGTCTATCCAATCGACAACTCCCCAATTGCGCTAGATCCGAGAATTCAGAAAGCGATTCAAGATCTCGAAGAGAATATTAAAAATTTGTCTGAGCAGATGCAAGAGGTTCAAAGCGAAATGAATGCTGAAGAGGTTGTACTCGCGCGAATCAGTCTATTGGATCCAGAAAGCGGCAAGATACTGTCTGCTGACATAGAAGCAGATAAAAAGAAACTTTCTACTCTTTCAGAGAAACGTCAGGATGATATTGCAGTTCTTAAATACATCGTAACTCCCGCTCCACACCATGACAAAGGGGGTACAACGGTGAGGCTTCCTACTTTTGATGAAATCGTAGATTTTGCCAGACAGCATCATGTAATTTTATAAACGCAGAATTCTCCGTTTTCTTTTAGTCGGGTCTTTTCCAGCGCGGGTTTGTATCCATACACTCATAGGGAAGATTCAGATATTCATATATGAGTGAGATCTAGCTTATCTTCCCAGGTTGTTGTTATGTCACTGCAGAACAGATTAACTAGACGCAATTCATTGTCGGTTATTCGCGGCAGGGAAAAAACAGAGCGTGGAAGCGCAAAGATGTTGGGTTCGAAGGATAAGATATTGTGTCGTTGTTAACTGTTCCCTTGCTAACTGTTCCATCGCTATAGGTTGCAGTTCCTCCATATACTCTTATATCCCCGTTTCTTTGATCTAAAGTTAGGAGAGTAGAGTCTTTGATTTTTTGGATAAGATCTTTTATCTGAAAGTTGCAATTCTCGGGAGAGTATGTAACTGTTGCGATCTCAGCTCCATTTAGCATTCTTATTGCTGCTGTGCACATATAGTCCTTATTGTTATTAAATGATTTATATATTATATAGTTTGTGAAAATATATGTAAATTAAATTAATTCTGTGTTAGTATTAAGTGGATACGTCCTTTCATCGGATCGCTTCTTATTGGTTGCCAACGACTTGTAATTACCAGAAAAGGGATATTTCAACTTAACGCTAACAGCATAAACAGGGATTCGCTCGAAGTAAGCGGGCAGGATCCCGCGAGACGCGGGGCAGGATGAAGAAAAAACAAGTATTTTCTCTCCTGGCGACGCGCCTCGCGGCGATTTCTGTTAAACTTTCTTCTTTTGACAGCACGGGGGCTTTCCCCCGACTAGTTTTGCGTTTCTAGTAGCCGTGCGAGGTGCCGCAGCCGCAGGAGGCTTTTACGTTGGGATTTGAGATTTTAAAGCCGGCGCCGTGCAGGCCGTCGACATAGTCAATCACTGAGCCCATGAGCCTTTCTACCGATTTATGGTGGAGATGGATTTGGATTCCTTGTGATTCGAGGACCAGATCGCCCGGTTTTGCTTTTTCTGAATAGTCGAGAAAGTACTCAAAGCCGCTGCAGCCCGCTGCCCGCTCTCCAAAACGGAGGCCCCAGCCCGCTTTTCCCTCTTCTTCAAGAATCGCGTTGAATTTTTTTGCAGCCCGCTCAGTCATAGTGATCGTGTTGGGATCTTCTTTTTCATCCAAGAGTTTATTCAGCTTCCCTAACAGATCTTCGATTTGTTCGTCGGTCATCCCATGGCTATACATCCCCGCTTCAACGGTTTCCCAGGTAGAGGCGCTGCAGCCCACGCAATGGAGGCCGGCGTTGGTCATTTCTTGAGCCAGTACTTGGCTCTTAGAGGGAAATCTCTTGAAAATTTCCTCGATCGTCATTTCCCGGTTGATTTTTTGTCCCATGGATCCCTTTAAAATTTAATTTTTACGCAGCCACCCTTGATCTTGCACTGGCAGGCGAGTCTTTCTTTGTCGAGTTCGCCGAGAAAATCGGCTTCCGCTTGGTTGAAGTCGGAGAGGTTCTCCATTCCTTCGGTCACTTCGATGACGCAAGTTCCACAAACTCCTTCTGTACAAGCAAAAGGAACGCCGGCCTGCTCGCAGGCTTCGGAGATCGGTGAATCGTCGGGGAGGTCAGCCTCTTCCCGGTTCTCAACAAAAATAATTTTAGCCATAGATCAATCGAGGTTTTCTTTCGAATACTGTAACTGTTTGCCCTAAAATTTACAAGAGTTGAATCGGGCGGTTTTCTCGTTTTGCGATATTTTTACGACAGAATCTCTAGCCCTACCTGAGTCCGATCAGTCTGGCTAGATCTTGATGGACCCCGGTGATTGTCTCGAAGCAAAGGCCGTTGGTTCCCATCGCCGTGTAATTTTCCTCAGTCGTCGTGGCGTGATCCAGGTTGTTTACGTATTCGCCCACATGATAGCCAAGAGTCACATCAGGATCGGAGGCATTGAAGAGAGAAACCGATTTTTCGGGAAAATCCTTCTTCAGTTGATAGCTCAATTGAACGAGGTCGGTTTGCCGGTCGTAGAGATTGACGATCTTGTCTAAGTTAGCTAGCGCTGCCGGATTTTGGGCATAGTGGACCCGATATGCATTTAAAATCAGTTGGAATTCTTGCCCCTGGTGGCCGGTATAAGGCCCTAAGAGAGTCGTTTGGTGCCCTGGATTTACAAAAATTTGTTCACATGCATTGCCGGAAGTGACCACCGCATCGAAGAAGGCTCTCCAATAAAGGTCTGGATCGCCGCGCCAAACTCCCATGCCCACCGCGGGGAAAACAACCATGCCCCCTTCCGTAGCCACAAAAGCTGTTTGGAAGGTCTGGGTCATAATCATTCTGTTCACATCAGCAGGTGTCGAATGGAAATCCCTGATGCCACAGGCATTGATGAGCCGGATGGCGTCCTTCGCTCCCGGTTGTCTTTCAAAGATCTTTCCACTGCTGTCCATGAAAATCCGGTAATCTTCGCTTTTCACGACAAGAGATCCCAATTGATAGAGGGTGAGCCCCAAAATATCTTGGGTGTGTTGAGCCGATTTGAATCCAAAGGCAGGAAAATTATTTCTTACCTGGTGCAGGAGTGCCTGGCAGTGGGGGCTTGGCATATCGTTTACCCTCACAGCCGGCAAGATGACGATGCCATCTTGTTGCATCGCAGCTTTGAGCGCGCGGTAGAAAGGAAGCGGCAGCAGGGGAGCGGTATAAATCTTTTGACTATTTAGCGTCGACTGGAGCTCTCCATACGAAATGCGATAGGTCCCATTGCCATATATGACGCCGAGATCGGGAACTTGTTGGACGGGGACGCCTCTGCGATGGATCGATCCGGGGACTCCTTGCGCTGAGAAGGCCACGACGCCGTTGGGATCGGCATTCGCAATCAAATTTTTAATATCCGCATGGGGCGAATGAAAGGCAAAAAGTGGGCCGCCCGGCAGGGTCGTCGCATCGAGACCGAAAAGGGCTCTATAAAAAAGATTCGCAGGTCGCAGGCTCATCGCAGTCAAGCTGGCCCTGGTAGAACCTTGGCCGATTTTGTAGCCAGCAAAGGGGGGCGTTATATTAAGCACCTGTTGGATTGGATCGGGAATAGACTTAAGGAGAGGAGGACTTATTTGAGCCTCAAACCGATAGGCGGTCCCCGCTCTGAGACACGCCTTGATCGCGAGCATGATGGCGGGGATGAGGAGCGTCGCATATAAAACAACTTTTAAAACTCGCATTAAAAAAGAATTTGCAACGGGCTCGAGCCTAACTAGGTGTTGCTTAGGATCGATCACACAGGCTCTTGTCCCATTCCACTCAAAAAATCCTTCGACAACATTGGAGAGAGACTCGCGGAAATTCTGAGGCTGAGCGAAGTAGAGAGGGGTTGAAAAATCAAGGGTCGCCATATTCCTCCAAGAAATTTTGCCTCAGTAGTTTAATCAGGCGACCCCAATGAATCAAGAAATTCCTCGCAACATCTCTTCTACGGTTTGCTTCAAAGTCACAATTCCCTCAGAAAACCCACATTCGACAAGAATTTGATTGAGATAGGAAAGTTCTGTTTTTAAATGATCGACAACACTTTCTAAAGTAGCAATTTTTTTATTAGGATCCATGTATAACTCCAATTTTTATTATTTTATATTATACTCGACATCTTCAATTATACTTCCTGCGCTTTTATTAGATCAATTTAACTAATTACTTTTAGATACTTCAAATTTTAGTGATTTATTATTGTAATACTATAAAATTAAATGTCATAACAATTTAATTACGTGTTGATTTATTACTTATATTCTATTAAAATATTCACGAATTTAAAACATAAAATGGATAATAATTAGGAGATTAGTTATGTCAGGAATAGTCAATACAGATAAATCGGTAGCTGCACCGACGATAGAACCTTCAGCAACTGTCAGCGTAAACGGAACAGTTAAAGAAAAGAAGAATGATTTTGAGTGGAACGTAGGTCGTCTATATTCTGCGACGCAAGAAGGTCATTCAAGCGCGCGGACATGGGCAGTTAGAATTCTGTCTACGCTTCTCGTCTTCCCTGTCGTTTTGACAGCGATTGTCGATATTGGCCGTAGATTGGCTTATGAAGCTGATTTAATCGACGGAAAGAGCTGGAGCTTGATCGACAAGACAAGCCAAGCTGCTTCCTCAGCAACAACTAAGGTCAGCGAGCTTTTCTTTGGAAAAGATACGATTGAAAAACAAAATAACCGTTCAGAAAAAGCGATGAAGAGCCTCGTCGGTAAGATTGTCGACGGCTACCGTTCGCAAAACAAAACTTTAGGATCTAGAAACGACAGCTTTAGCGGACCTGCTTACGATAAAATCCATAACGGCGGAGAATCTCTTGCTGCTGAAGTAAATAGTTATATTGCGCGCAATGCTAGCAAAGCGGAAGATTTCGTAGCTTTGAAAACAGTTCTTTTAGGGAAAATCCAACAGTTCTTCAAAGAAGCAGCTGGTAAAGAGCATTACGTACTCACAAAGACTCGCCACGAGACAAATCCTATCTTGATTAGCGACCTCGCGTTTGTTAAGTTTGTAGACTCTCTCGACACATCGGGCCATAGCGGAAAAGTGATCGACACTGCAAATCGAGAATTTGCCAATACAAGACATGACAGCGGCAGCGTAAGCGGCGAACAGATTAGCGCTGTTAGCAGCAGCCCTGAGACTGCAACCGGCACGAGCACCGCAGCTCCAACGGCTTCTAGAGTAACTACTCCTGAAGAACACATTCAGAAATTGAAAAAGGCTGTAAATGGTGGTGTTGCAACGAAAGAACAAGTTGCGGCAGATTTCGAGCAATCAATTCCTCAAGCTGTAGCTGACGCTTTGAACAACGAAGGTCTGGCTCGTTCGACTGAAGTTCAAAAAGGACTTTTGGACGAAGCGGTTAAACAAAAATTGCTAACTCCAGAGCAAGCGCAGAGGATCTCTCAAGGGATCTGTCCTGATGTGAATCAACTCGCAGAAGGCGCTGCAAAAGACATCGTGGCTATCAATCCAGTAAGCGTAGAAGGAACTGGTGTTATCGATGATCAAGAGATCGTCAAAGTCGCAGATAAATTAAAGGAACAGGGCAAACTCAACGCGGACAATATAGGCGCGTTTAAAGCTCAAGTAACAAAACGAGTTCCTGAGATCAGAGCTGAGAAAGCGCAAAGAGCTGCTGCTCATGCTGCAGTTGTTGCTCAGAAGCAGAAAGAAGCTGAAGCTCGCATTCTCGAAGCGCGGAAAACAGCCGACGCTGCCGCTTTGAAAGAAAAGCAAGATAACGAAGCTGTCGCAGCCACTCTAAAAGCAGCACAAGCTGAAGCAGCACAAAAACAAGGCAATTTATTTGGCCATTTCCAACGCTATCTAGAAATCATTCAGAGAAAGCAAGGAGAGATCCAACCGCTGCTTACTGAGTCTGATGCGTTAATTGCTGAACGTGACGAGTTGGTTGCTTGGAGAGAGAAGACCTCGGCTGAAGAAATTGTTATAAAGCCGCCAGGGAAAAGCCCAGAAACAGTCAAGATTATAAAGGCTGCGGAAAGGCTTAATGCTGCATTTGATAAAATCGTTAAAGATAAGAGTAAATCATTTGAGTCGATAGACAAGCTGATTCATACTTTAGCGGCTAATGAAGGAATTGATCAGGCAACTATCGATATAATTGGACAGCTAAACAAGTCAAAAGAAAGACTGACGGCAGTTATAAATAAATTGTCTCAGATCTCAGTCCAAGCTAAGGATCAACAGAAAGATATTGCTAAATGGGTCGATCATTACAATGTCTTTAAAACTGGCAAGATGAAGCTATTGAATGAAACAAATCGTGGAATCATCAAGAGCTTAGAAAAGACTGTAATGGAGAGACAAAAAGTCTTGGATAAAGAGTTGTTCGAAAAGTTGAAGCATGCTAGGCCAGAAGACCACGCGAGCAGAGATCCAAGTATCAATCTCGCTGTGACTTATGAGCTTTTTGCGCAAGATGATACTGCGCAAGCAGCGAAAAAATCTGCTGCTGAAGCAGAAAAAGCGAAAGCTGCTGCAACTCAACAGCAAACTGCAGCCACTCAACAGCAACCTGCACCAACGGAAGAGCTCGATAGTCTAAATACAGAGCAAGCTGTTCCTAGTTTTGCATCAAGACAGATGCAAAATGCTGAGTGGGTTGGAGGAAAAGTCGTGGATGGCGTGAAGTGGGCAGCTTGGAATGCTCCTTTTCATCCATTGAGAGGCCCGCTTCAAGGTATCCACCGGGCAGTCGGCTCACCCTTGAGCAAGAAGCCTGAGACTGCACCTGCTACACAAGCAGCAGTCTAAACTCGGAATTTTCCAAGAGCCTCTATAGCTCAGGAAACCATAAGCCCCCTTTTTCAAGGGGGCTTTTTTTATACGTAAACAGGCTAGAAATTAATCAGAATCAGAATCTTGGGAGCTTTGACCAACTCGGTTAGGATCGATAGCTAGACGCATGCGACCCTGCGGCCACTTGGATCTGTATTTAGGATCAATTTTTTCCTGCAATTTATCAAGCTGACTTGCAACCATACGAGAAAAACCTTCCGAACCGTTTTTCTCATGAGTTTTGGTACTTTGTATTAGCTCTTTCCGCATCTCAGTAGAAAAAGCATTGCTTCCATGCTTTATATAAAATTCTTTGGCTATTGATTTTGCAAGGCTGATTTGGCCTAGCCCCTTATAAATATCAGCATCAAACTGATTAAATTCGGATTTTAACTGCTGACTTCTTTTACATTTTTGATAAAGCTCTGCAAAAATGATTGTACAGCAGACTGCAGCAGCAGGGGAGACAATTGCTGGATTTATCCCGAGGTAAAGGCTGGCAGCCGTACCTACAATAAGCAGACTAGTTGCTGTAAGAGTCTCCTTACTTAAATGCTGCAATTTAGTTAGAGCTTTATCGAATATTACTGGCAATAGTTCTTTTGCTTCTTTTACTATTTTACTTGCTACTTTTCCTGCCAATATTGTCGCTCCTCCTACTACTGCCGGAACAATATAGTTGTGCCAGATAGAATCATTAGGATTTATAGTTGGTGTTGATGTCATTTTCCCTCTCTCGTTGAATTAATGTTATTACTTTATTTTTATGTAAAGTGTTTTGTTTGGTATATTATAATTTAGTTTTCCGTATAATTCAATATTTATTATCACTTTTTTTGGTGATAAAGATAGATAGTAAATTTTGTGAGCTTCTGCAACTCAGAAAGAGCTTTCTTTCAAGAATTTCTTTTAATGCGCCAATAGGTCGGTAAGACCTATCAATACGTCGCGTAAGACTTCGAGGGGTTTTTGGTCTGCGTTGAAACTGGCGATCAGCTTTTCGGGATAGTGTTTCAAGAGTTTGACTGTATCGCGCTGATAGACCTCCATCCGGGTCTTGAGCACCTGGGGGTCCATATCATCCAATCTTTTTTCAATGAGCGCGCGCCTTTGGAGCCGCTTGACTAGTTCTTCGATCTTCCCCATCTCCAGTACGATAATCCCTTCGACTTTGATGTGTTTTTCGAGGAGATCGGCCTGGCGGAGGGTTCGGGGTATGCCATCGAGAAGGAGAAGCTGCTGCTCGGGAAAATAGCGGTTGGTCGCAATCAGCCCATGGACGAAATGATGCCAGATCTGGATGGTCACCTCATCGGGCAAAAGAAGCCCTTTTCCCGCATAATTGTGGTAGAGCTTCCCGGCTGGGGATTCGGGGGAAAGGCCCCGGAAAATATCGCCTGAGGAAAGGTGAAAATGGTTCCCGGCGCTACTTAAAAATTTTCCTAAGGTCCCCTTGCCTGATCCGGGAGGGCCGAAGATCAGGACAGAGCGGAAAGGCTCCGTATGCTGGGGAATAATCAAATTATCTTTCATAATTGGCAGATTAATCGATGGAGGAGTTCCCTGCAAGGTTCATTGACAATGAACGGTTAAAAATATTTGTTAACCTGATATTTTAAATTAATTATTCGTAATTGATTGAAATGCAAATATTTGGTATAATTCTCTGATAAAAATTTAAGATAGTTGCGCAAATATGTCTGTAAGGTCATTTTATCAACAACCCCAACCTGAATGGGAACCTTCGTCTTCAAATGTATACAGGGAGGAGAAGGGGGAATATCTCCTTCTCAAGCAAGTCCCTCTGAAGGGAATGCTGTATGACATTCGAATCGAGAGGAAAAGTGCTGAGGGGAAGAGTCTCTTGGATCCTTCTGGCAATTTGATTGTCCCTGATATTCGGGAAATTGAGCGGATTTGCGTGGAGACACTTTTCAGCAATGTCAATCCTGGAAAATACTATTTCGAGTACCAAGAAAATCCTGAAAAATGTTTTGCCAAAGGTAAAAATATTACAGAGGTTGATAGGGAGTTCGCTTCACCTCATACATTTTTTAATGGAGCGAAGAAGATCAATGAGCTTCTCTCCAAACCAATCTCTAAACAAAGATTGATCTGGGCTCCTGAGCCCGGTTTAATGTTTCCTCCAACACAGTTTTCTTCTCCGGCGCATTCCCCATCTCCATTTTCTGCCTCTCCTGATCTAGAGACGACTTCCATCGGTGCGACGGCTTCCTCTGACTCTGAAGGTGTGCCTACTCCTGTCCGAAGTCCCGTTTCTTACCCAATTCCTACTCAAGTGTCTTCAGTCCCAGCGCCTCTGCCGACAGTGACTCCATTGCCTTCTTTTAACGGAGTGCCGATAGTGACTTCGCCCTCGTTGCAACCTCCTATTTACTTAAGCAGTCAGCAAGGCCCTCCAGTCTATTCATCTCGACGCGAAGAACAGCCTGGGTTACATTCACCTGCGAGTCAAAGTGACGATGAAAACGGCGAAGCTGCTGATTTAGGATCGCCAGGTTTCGACTTATCTAGGCTTAGAGATTTGAATGCGTCTCCTGTTCATGAAGGCTCAAGATCCGAGCTCGCTAGCGATGTAAGTAGACCTTTAAGCGATCAACATTTCGACTTATCTAGGCTTAGAGATTTGAATACGTTTCCTGTTCATGAAGGCTCAAGATCTGAGCTCCGTGCTAGCGATGTAAGTAGATCTTTAAGCGATCAACCCGTTTTACCTAGCCCACAGCCACAAGTTTTGAATGATTTTAAATCGCATGCAAAAAGGATAACTGAAATCTATAAAAACGATTTAGTTAATGAACGTTTCATCGATCTTAATTCGATTCCTGCATGCATAGCCGATTGTAATCTAGATCATATTCAATTCAGTGGGCCAGAAGATGATAAAATCAAAGATTGGTTGAAATTTTTATATACACAAATGTCTCGCTATGAGTACAAAGACCTGATGAATAAACATCATAGAACGCCTCCAGGTATTGAATTTGAGGAATGGTTTAAGCATTGCCTCGCGCGTTCTTTGACAATGGGAATCCATCCTTATTCTGAAGAGTTATACCACGAACTCAAAGCGCTTCGCGTTGGGCCAGCAGGAAATATTTTACCAGACAGTTAAAATTAAGTGGTTTATTTAATAAGAAATACCATTTAAGGTATAATAATGCCGCAGGGCGTTATTATGGGCAGTTTATCTGTCGAACTAAATAGTTTCGATGTGGGTAGTCATAAGTTTGACTGTCAACAAATTCTTCCAATTCATAAGAAACGTCTTGAATCTTCTTTGTCCACTTATTTTTTGAATCGAAAAGATATCCGTCCTCTTTCGTCGAGTGAGGCGGGGATTCCTTTTCATCTAAAATTAGAACCTGGCTCTCCGGCTCTCTTTGTCAATGGAGAGGGGACTCCGTTGGGGAAGAGCACCGAGCTCAGGGAAATCGAGCGGGTTGTTCGCTACTATCAGCATGTGAAGCTTCTTCCTAGAGTGGGGATGACTCCCGAAGATGTGATTATAAAGGAAACGGCCACAAAAGACTCGATTCGTGCGACGAGGGATGCCAGCGTTCCTGGAACCAATGGCCAGGTGATTGCCGGGGCCCGTATAGCTGAGGATAGTCTCTCTTTAATCCGAAACATCATGTTCGCCATTCCCACTATTGGGACGAATAATCCGACCGTGACTCACTTAGGTTATTATGCGGGGACATTTTGGATGTTCTTTTCGCTCAGAGAGTTGAAGGGAGGATGGCATGATTACCAAAGAGCGGTGGAGATCGGAGATGATGAGGGGCGAAGACGCGCTGAGGCTCGCATTCTCTCCGGGGGAATCGTCTCCACTGCCACTGTGTCCTATTTAACGGGAAGAGTTTGCGATTCTTTGGGGCTGGCTTCAGCCTCTGCCACTGCTCTCGGGGCTGCAAGTATCCTTTTCGGCGTTGGCTCTGTTTTGTCGATGGGGACTTCGGCTGTGAGTGCTGTCCGCTGTTATCGCTTCAATGAGCGTTTGAATGAATATCTTGAAAATCCCCACTTGAACGAAGCGCAAAGACTTGAAGGGGCCCTTCGCTTTCTCAAAGACGCCCTTATAATCACTCCCGAAGAAAAGATCGCCTTGGAAAAAAGAATAGAGAAGGAACATCCTGAATGGAGTGTTGAAGAGAGAGCCGATGGATTGAAGAAAAAGTTGACCGATCTCGCAGAAACCAAGGTGAAGTATCTGAAGCGGAGAACGAGCAATAAAAGCATCCAGCTCATCTTCGAAAAGTCCGATCCTCTTTTGGCCAAGCTCGCCCATGAAAGCACGCGCGCCGAAGGAGTTAAAGAGGCTTCCGAACTTGTTGCAACAGTGAAAAGGGAAAATAGAAAAAAAATGATCCTATTTCTCTTGGCCTTCCTCGCGTCGACTCTCTGTTTTATCGCGATGATCGCAACGACCGTTTTCTCTGCAGGACTCGCTCCGTTTATCATCTATACGATTGCGGGCGCGATTTCTCTCGGTTTGGGGATTTATACGCTGGGCGGCATGTGGACTCAGTCATATCCAGCTATCGAAGACTCTAATTCAATCCAAGATCTTGGACCTCTAGAACCTCATCATATGACAATTTAATATTTTAGTAGTATTTACAGATTAGTTTTTTTATGCTATAATTAATAAAAAAAGTCTGGTGATGTAATGAGCATTGCAAGGGTTAGTGGCATAGATTTTAATACAATTGTTTTTCAAGAGCGAGAAAAACGTGTCCAATTATATAAAGATTTAAAATTTTTCCACTTAGCTCGTGAATGCGATAGCTGTCTCATCGACGCCAATTCAATCGCTCGTAATACTACTTCTTCGATCAAGGCGGCGCTAGCTGTACCGGCTGTGGCCATAGCGGTGGCTGGCTCGGCATTGATTGGGGGACTCATGGGTGTGCCGATCGGTTTCGCCGCAACCCGCGATGCTTGTATAAAATGTAGCGCTGCTATTTCTCACCGGGATCCAGAGAGTTTTGCCCATCACAGTTTATGGGGGATTACTGGTGTTAGCTACGGAGCGCTTTCAGCTCTGATGGTTCCTAGCGCCATCGGAAGTTTAGCGAATGTGGCGATTCCTGCGGCGGTGGGCGTTGCCTCGTCGGGTCTCGGATTGGCCATGTATGGCGCGATGGCTCTTCATGGGGCTTATGGTGTTAAAATAACCGATGATTTTGGGAAAAAATGGGAAAAGGTCACCTCTGAAAGAGATGAAGTAGGGGCTTTGCAGTGGTTGAAAGAACAGATTTCCTTGTGTCCTGAAGAGATCAAAGCTTGTAAAAGCCAGGAAGAGATTGCCCAAAAGTTGCAGAGGAAATGGAGTGCATTTGATCTCCGGGTGGGGCGTCAATGTGGCCAGATGGTTCGAGATCAACTTCCAGGCCTTCTCGCTGATTTCAAAGTTGAGCCTGCGAAAAAGCTGATCCAGGAAGTGGAAAAGGCGAATTACAAAGAGAAGGTTAAATACGCTCTTTTTATTCTCATTGCTCTCATTGGATTGGCGAGTTTTATCGCACTTCTTTTGACGATGGGGCCTGCTGGGCCTGCTCTTTTAGCCATTGCTTCATTCGCATGGCTCGCTGTAGATTCGTCGAAGATCCACTCCGCAATAGCCGAAAAATGTTGGGAGTGGCATCGTGGATCTAAAACTGCTGAAATCCCTTGTCTGATCGATTCGCCCTTGCTGTCTTAGATTTTCTCGACTACATCCGCTCTGAAAAAGGGCTCTCTCCTCACACGATCGAAGCGTATGGGCGTGATATCCGCTCGTTTGCAGATCAGTTGGCCGTGAAGGATTGGAAGCAGGTAACTCCTGAATCCATTCTCTCTTTTCTTGGGTTTCTGAAAGGCAAAGCCTACGCGAGTTCCACAATTTGCAGAGCGTTGGTCGCCGTTAAAGTCTTTTTCCGTTTTCTCAAGAAAGAGGGGGAAATTACGCTTGATTTGGGGAGATATTTTGACACTCCCAAACTCTGGCAGTTGATTCCCGAAGTTCTAAGCACAGAAGAGGTGGATGCGCTCCTCGCTCAGCCCAAAGTGGACGATTGCATGGGCGCGCGCGACAAGGCGATCCTGGAACTTCTCTATGCCACCGGCATGCGCGTCTCAGAGGCGTGTCAGCTTCGGATCAATGACCTCAGCGACACGTTCGTTAAAGTGAAGGGGAAGGGGAAAAAGGAGAGGATCATTCCGGTTGGGAAAAAGGCGATCGAAGCGGTCGACTATTATCTCCTCCATTTCCGCGGAGAAGTGAAAGAGGAAAACGGCCCTCTGTTCATTTCTCCGCGCGGAAAACCGATCGATCGGGTCACCATCTGGAATCGGGTAAAGGCTTATGCCCAATCGGCGGGGATCGGCAAATCAATTTCGCCTCATACTTTGCGCCATTCTTTTGCCACCCACCTTCTCGATAACGGCGCCGATCTCCGCCTGATCCAAGATATGCTCGGCCACGAAGACATCGGAACGACCGATCGATACACCCACGTAACCGGAAACCGCCTCAAAGCCGCCTTCAAAGCCTTCCATCCTAGGCCTTAGCATGATTATATTCTCCCACCATGTAGAGGGACTCTTAAAGATTGTTGTGCAGAAGCCAAAAATAGGAAGTCCCTACTCTGCAAACTTCTCTCTCCTTTTTTCAAGCGCAGAAAAAGCCTCTGCTGCTTATAAAAAAATCAAACCCCTTTATTATCTGTTAAATACAAAAACCTTGAAAAAAGAAAGTGAGGGCTATGTGATCGGCTATTCGATCCTAAAAATAGAATGGGGAGATCTAAGCCAACCTTCCCTGCAATTTGCACTCGATGCAATTGGCCACGTAGCCGGCACTCCCCAATCAACCGTCCCAATTATTGAAATACAATAAGGTAAAAAAATGTCGATTACAGTAAATTGTTCCGAACCAGTTATTCAACGAGAAGTGATTAATTTATTAGGGTCCAATGATTGGAACCTTCATATTATTTCACTCGACAGACAACTTTCTCCACCCGTCGACTTCCATAAAGCGATCAGAATTTTACAAGCTCCTAATTTTAATTTTTTTTTGTCTCGATTTGTTTTAGTTAGAAAAGACGTTCAAAATGAAATGCCTTGTAGCCATTGTGTAATAAAAAATAATGGAACGAAGGTTGCGAGTACAGATCCAAGTGCGAATCTTCAGCAAGCGATAGGGACTATTGTGAGAGACACGATTCACAATGCAAATTTAGCGATGATTTATCCAGCGTCTAAGGAAATACGGAGCTCACTTTAAGTCTCTTTATGCGACTGAAAACGGGCTTTGATCTTTTCTTGGAGCATCTCGAAGTAGTAATAGAGGACGGGGGTGAGGAGAAGGGTGAGCATTTGGGAGATGATGAGTCCCCCGACGATGCAAAGGCCGAGTGAGATTCTAGTTTGCGCCATGGCGCCGCCGACACCAATGGCGATGGGAACGGCTCCCATGAGGGCGCAGATGGTGGTCATCAGGATGGGGCGGAAGCGGATGAGGCTCGCTTCAATGATCGCGTCGTAGGCCGATTTCCCCTCTTTTTCGACGGCGGCAATGGCGAAATCGACCATCATGATCCCGTTTTTAAGGACGATACCAATGAGGAGAATGAGGCCGACGAATGAGTAGAGAGAGAGGGTTGCGTGGAATACGTAAAGGGTGAGGAGGCCTCCTAGGAGAACCGGCGGGAGGGCGCTCATGACGGTGAGGGGATGGATGAAGCTCTCATAGAGAATCCCAAGGACGATGTAGATCGCGAAAAAGGCCAGGATGAGCAGAAAGTTGAGGCTGGCAAAGGATGATTTAAAGATGTCGGCTGTCCCTATGACTTGCCCAAAGACTTGAGTGGGTCGTTCGTTTTTGGTGAGGTCATTCAATGTGTTTAGGGCTGTGCCGAGCGGCACGTCGTCGCCGAGATTGAAGGAGATACCCACTGATGAAAGGCCATTGACGTGGTTCACAGTGAGGGGGCCAACTGTTTGGGTGGATTGAAGGACTTCTGAAAGGGGAACTAGGGCATTGGTGGTTGAGCGAACGTAGAGTTTTGGGAAGACGGTGGGGTCTCTATAAAACTGGGGCAGTGTCTCGATCAGCACGTCGTATTGGTTGATCTGCGCGTTGATTTGAGAGATCTTGTTGTCTGAGTAGGCGTATTGGAAGTAATTTTCGATCGCCTCCGCATTGACATTGAAGTTGGAGGCTTTGTCTCGGAGGATGTGAAGCTCCCACTGGGGCTGATGGATTCTGAGATCGCTTGAAACGGCTGTGAAGTGGGGGTTATTCTTCATTTTGGCGAGGAGCTTGGGCGCGTAGTCGTAGAGCGTTTTCCGATCGATGCTGGTGAGCGAGTATTGATACAGGGCTTGAGCCGTAGTTCCCACTTGGAGGTTGATGAGGGGAAGGGGAGAGAGATAGACATTGATCCCAGGGATATTTTGCAATTTGGTGGAGAGTTCTTTAGATACCTGATCCATTGGAACGCGGTCTTTAAACGGTTTTAGGCGGAGAAAGACGATCCCTTCATTGGCATTGCTGTAGGAACTGACGGAGATGATCGCCTCGATGTTGGGGTCTTTGATGGCGATATCGTTGATTTTCTTGTGGTATTTGTCCATTAAGTAGGGAGAGGTTCCATCGCGGGCCAGCGTATATCCTTGCAAAAAGCCTATATCATCGGGCGGCAGGAAGTCTTTGGGAACCGCTATAAATAGCAGAACCGAAAGCACAATGGATAAAGCACCAACGGCTAACATCACAAGGCGATGGTTCATCGCCCAATGTAAGCAAGGCTCATACATTTTTTTCATCCGTTCATTAACGGCGTCAGAGATTCTCTCCATGCGAGTCTTTTTTTCCCCTTCGGAATAGGGTTTGACGAAGCGACTGCAGAGCATCGGGACTAAACTGAGGGAGACAAACCCAGAAATCAGCACGGCGACGATGATCGTAACGGCAAATTCCCGAAAGAGCTTGCCCACCACGCCGCCCAAGAAGAGCATCGGAATGAAAGCGGCAGTCAGGCAAAGGGTCATGCTCAATACAGTGATGCTGATTTCTTGAGAGCCTTTTAGAGCGGCTTCTTTGGGAGATTCTCCCATTTGGACGTGGCGGACGATGTTTTCAAGGACCACAATGGCGTCATCGACCAAAAAACCGATCGAAAGGGTGATCGCTAAAAGAGACAAAATGTCGATGCTATATCCAAGGAGGAACATCACCGCAAAAGTCCCTAAGACCGAAAGCGGGAGGGAGAGAGAAGGAATCACCGTATTGAGCGCTTTGCCAAGGCTTAAATAGATCACAGTGACGACCAAGAGAAAGGCGACGAATAGGGTTAGCTTTACGTCGTTCACTCCTTCAGTGATTGAGTCGGCTTGGTTGTAGATCGTTTCGATTTTTAAGGAACTGGGCAATTGGGGTTTCAATATTTTCATCGTCGCGTCGATCCCTTGGACGATCTTGACGGTATTCATACCCGGCAAACGTTGGATCGCGAGAACGATGCACTCGCTATCGCTTTCATGGGTCACATAGTGTTGGAAAAACTTGTCATCTTGCACGCTGTCTAAGGCTCTTCCCACGTCTTTGATCTTGACGAGGTCCCCATTTTGGTTCTTGATGACGAGTTCGCTATAGCCGGGCGCTCGCATGATTTGCCCGTCGACAGTGATGGTGAAGTCGTCCCGTTGTCCATTGAGAGTTCCGAGCGGTAGATTGACATTGGTCTCTTGGATCGAAGCCGTAACTTGATCTAAGCCAATATTCTTGGCTGCGAGCTTTTCAGGGTCGATTTGCACTCTGACTGCATAAGCAGATCCGTAGGTGATGACCTGGCCCACCCCTTCGATCATCGAAATCCTCTCGCCGATGAACGTATTTCCATAATCGTACAGTTGAGAGAGCGTCATATTGGGCGATGTGATCGCATAGTATAAGATCGGCGTCGCTGCCGGATTCACTTTTTGATAGGTGGGCTGGTTGGGCAAATTCGCAGGGAGATTGGGCTGTGCTCTGCTGATGGCGGCTTGCACGTCGGTCGACGCCGCATCGATGTTTCGATCCAAAGAAAATTGCAAAACAATTGTAGAAGTGCTGGTGCTGCTGTTGGAAAAAATGCTTTGGATCCCTTCGATGGTCATGAACTGCTGTTCGAGCGGCGTCGTCACTGCATTGGCCATCGTGTCGGGATTCGCGCCTGGATAATTCACCGAAACTTGAATCGTCGGCATGTCGACATTGGGCAAGTCGCTAACCGGCAGCGCGCGATAAGCCATGATCCCAAAAAACAAAATGGAGGCCATCACCAGCACCGTCATCACAGGGCGTTTGATGAATGGTTCCGATAGATTCATTGCGACCCCGGCAGAAACACATGGGCGCCTTCAAAGAGATTGAGTTGCCCTTCTGTTATGATTTTTTCTCCGCCTTTAAGTCCTTCAAGTACAATGACTTGATCGTCTTCTCTCTGGCCGAGTTTTAAGGCGCGTTGCTCGACTGTTTGATCGCCTTTCACCACAAAGGCGACGGGTCCGCTCATAGTCAATTGTACGGCGGTATAGGGAATCAAAACGGCATTGGGTAAAGTCGTTAAAATCAGGCGAGTGCGGATAAATTGCCCGGGCCAGAGCTCCCGTTTCCCATTGGGAAATAGAGCTCGCAACTTGATCATCCCGGTCTGTGCGTCGACTGAATTGTCGAGCATAAAGAGTTTTCCTTCGAAGACTTCTTCTTTGAAATCTTCATAGGCAGCCATCACTTTTAAATTCCCATTGCGGTTGTATTTCTGAATTTGAGGCAGTTGATATTCGGGGATGGAAAAGGTCACATAGATGGGAGCCATCTGATTGAGCGTAGTCAAGCCTGTTGCATCGGTACAGGGGCAGACCATATTGCCAAAGTCGACGAGCAAGATTCCCATCATCCCATCGATCGGGGCATAAATCCAGCAGTAGTTGAGATCGATCAGCGCCTTATCGACCTGCGCCCGATTTTGTTCCACGATCGCGGCTGTCGCGGCGTAATTGGCTTGGAGCGTCTCATAATCGATCTGCGAATAATATTCATTTTTGGTGAGGATCCGGTACCGTTTTACTTTTTCTTCAGCCAGCGCTAAATTGGCCAAATTTTGATCGAGCGTCGCCTGGGCATCTTTTAAATCGGCTTGATAAGGGCGGGGATCGATGGTAAAAAGCAAATCTCCCTTTTTCACCTCTTGCCCTTGAGTGAAATAGACTCCTGTGATCTCTCCCTCGACCCTCGATCGAATATTGATCGCCGTGATGGAATCGACATGTCCTAGCGCTTCGATGAAGAGGGGCGCTTCTTTTTGGACAGCCACTCCGATTTCAACTGGATAGGAAGGGGGAGCGCTAGCCACCGGTTTTTTATGGCAGGCGGTTAAGAGCAATAAAAAGATAAATCCCCACTTTTTCATTCGGCTTCCTCGTTCGGTGTGGCGCACAAAGATCCCGTTGCATAGGCGATATCGGCTAGGGACAAGAACCAACTTTTTTGCGCTCCTGCTTTTTTCGAGCGGGCGTCTGCCAGTGAGCTTTGCGCCTGAAGCACATCTAAAATCGTCATCGTTCCTGCTTTGTAACTTGTGATTGCAATATTGAATTCTAACTCAGCCGCTTTCAAATACTCATCTGTATCTGTCAAATTAAGGGCTGCCGTTTTCACGCCCATGTGGGCATTCGTCACCTGTTGGATCATCGACAGCTCTGATTGCATCAGTTGCGCCCTGGAAAGCTCGACGTTGGACTCTGCATTCTTGATTTGGTTCTGGTAATAGAAGCCTTGAAAGATCGGAAAAGAAAGGGTGAAGAGCGCGGTCCAATGGTTTTTGGGTTCGCCAATTCCGTCGGGGTTGAACCAGTAGCGTCCCGTGCTCACTTGCGTGCCGATCACAGGAAGCATCGCTCTTTTGGCTTCCAGCAAAGACGCCTCTTTCGATCGGAGATTGGCCTGTGCAGCGAGGAAATCTTGTCTTTGATTTTGCGCGATGCCAACCAACGTGCAGATATCCTCTAAAAGGGGATCGGCGATCACTTGTTCAGGAAGCGGTTGAACTTTGAACGGGACGTTGGCGGGAAGACCCAAATCGACCGCTAATTGCGCAAACGCATTTTCGACCGCCTGTTTTTCCGTTGTTAGATTGATTTTGCTCTGTAAGAACTGCGTCCTTGCCTGCGCTACATCGCCGAGAGCGACAAGGCCTAATGCAAACTTTTCATTCGCCGCATCGAGCGCCATTTGGGCATTGGCTAAATTGGCTTCATTCGCTCTCTGTACGGCCATTTCGTAAAGGTAATTGTAATAGTCAGACATCACTGTCTCTAACACAAATTGAATCTGCTGATTATGAGTCAGATCTGCGTAATAGAGAGCTTCTCTTGCGGCAAGACTCGTAGCCGTCCTCTGGCCAAAATCGAACAAAGTGTAACTTAAAATGACATCGGGGCCTGTTTCGGTGAAATAGGATTCAGTGATCCCTGTCGAGAAACCCGAACCAGAAATAGTTGCCGGAGCGCCGGCAGTGGCAGTTGGAACTCCTGTTTCTGGAAATCCCGCCCGCTGTCTGAAGTAGAAACTGCTGAATTGAACACTCGGAAAAAACGAGCTTAAACTCTCTCCATATTGAGCTGCCGAAGCGCGCGCCATCGCCCAAGTTTGTTTTGTCGTCGGATTGTTCTGCAGCGCGATATCCAATAATTCAGCTAGCGATAATTCGCCTGCATCGAAGCTTGGAGGGAGCATTGTCCGGCAATATTTAGAAGAGACGAGGTTGTTCCCCTTCATTGGGGTCCAGGAAGAAAATGGAGTGGAGGGAGCGAGAGAGAACGGATCTCTCGCATCGCGCGCGCAGCCAATGAGGATCAATGGCAATATAAATAAAATGCTTCGCTTCAAAACTATCAGCCCCCTTTTTAGGGTTAATAGTTCACTGCATTTTATTCTGCAAGAGATCGTTCACAGATCAACATAGATTGACTGCCTCGATGAGATCGCTTTTTTTCTCATCGATCCCTTTTTGGATCTGTCTGACGCTGCTCATCACTGTGGAGTGATCCCGTTTGAAGAATTCACCGATCCGCAGATAGGGCATTTTGAGTCTTTCGCGGCATAGATACATGGCCACTTGCCTAGGGAGGGCGCATTCTCTCATCTGCGACTTACCCAGCAAATCTTCGCTTTTGATTCCGTAGTGAGCGGCGATGGCCTTGATCACTTTTTCTGGAGTCAGGACATTTCTCCCTTCTTTTTCCAAAAGATCAGCCAGGAGACGTGAGGCGATATCGCGGTTCAAAACTTCCTTACCTCTGGATCGGAGCGCGAGGGCTTGGAGGGCGAGAACTGGATCGCGGAAGGATTGGAGGAGATAAGCGGTAAGGTCTGGGGAGAGATCGATTTTCCACATCGCCCCTTTTTTCTCTAAAATGGGTTTCATCTCCCCTTTTTCCAGGCCGAGCGCGATGCCCCATTCAAAGCGGCTAACGAGGCGGGGCTCGATCTCATTGAGCTGGGAAGGAGCGGCGTTAGCGCTTAAGAGAACTAATCGCCCCATGGTATGAAGAGCATTGAAGGTGTGGAAAAACTCTTCTTGGGTTGCATTTTTGCGGGAAAAAATATGGATGTCATCCACGATTAACACATCGATATCGCGGTAGATTTTGCGGAAATCCTGCATCTGCCCAAGGCGGATGGCTTGAACGACGTGTTCGGTGAACGTTTCGGCCTTTGCGAAAAAGACCCGTTTTCCTTTTTTCTGCAACTGGGTTGCCGCTCCCATGAGGAGGTGGGTTTTTCCTACTCCTTTTGGGCCGTAGAGATAAATGGGGTTGAAAGAGGGCGTTTCAGCACTTTCGCAGATCAATTTATAGACCACAAGATTTTGTGGCGAAGGGACGAAATTTTCCAACGCCATTTCGGCGTCGATCGGATCGGGTTTGATTGAGAGAGGACGGGCGCGGTACTCTTCCTTTTTCGCAGGTTCTTTCTTCTGCGTCCCTAAGTGAATCTTGATGGGTCGCTGGTTGTTATTGAAAAATTGCCCTTTTAAGCGGGGGCGAATGTGTTCTTCAAACCAAGCGATTTGGAAGGAGTCGCGGGCTTCCAAATAGAGGTTGGCCGCATCGAAGCGGACAACCTTCAAATCTTTCACCCATTTTTCGAAAACATCAGAGCCCAATTCCTGTTCTAAACCCGACAAAAACTGGCGCCATGCTTCCATGCTTTAAGCTTTGTTGGCTTGCATTTTTTTCATCATCCATGCCTGTTGCGCGATCCCGAGGAGTGTCGAGAACATGAAGTAGATGTTCAGTCCTGAGGGGAAGCCATAGAACATGACGGTGAATAAAACCGCCATCATATTTCCCATCATTTTCTGCTGCTTTTGCGAATCGGAAAGCTTGCTTGGATCTTTAGGCAGTTTTGAAGTAAAGCGCTGTTGCAGGTACATCGTTAAGCCCATGAGAATCGGGAGCAAGTGAAATTCATTGCCGATGAGCCAAATCGGCTGGCCCCAAGTGAAGAGGACATCGGGAGCTGCCAAATCGTCAATCCATCCGGGGATGAACATAGCGCCTCGGAGAGGGAAGCTCGATTTCAAAAGGTAGAACATCCCAATCAAGAAAGGCATTTGCAAGAGGACGGGAAAGCAGCCTGTCAACGGGTTGATGCCTGATTCGCGATAGAGGTTCATCACCTCCGTCTGCGCTTTTTTCGGATCTTTTTTATATTTCTCTTGGACCAACTTCACTTTGGGAGAGATTTCTTGCATCTTGATGGAGGAGCGGATTGACCAGCTGTTCAGTGGATACATCATGGCTCTCAGCGCAATCGTCAGTAAGATGATCGAGGCGGCCCAAGAACTTGTGATCACGTAGAAAAGTTGCATCAGCAAGAACAGAAATTTGGCGAACGGTTGTGAAATAAAGGAAAACCAGCCCTGAATACTTTGAGCAGAGATGTATTCGGGGTTGTAGTTTTTCGTTGGATCTTCGTAGAGGGCGTCGAGTTCTTTTAGCAGGCTGTTGTCGAAGGGGCCGGCAAAGATTCGGAAAGGGGACAATCCGCTCTTCAGAGGCAAGTAGGTGAGGTAGCCTGGGTAATTAGCGGGAGGATAGAGATTGTAGCTAGAATCGATCAGACTTAATCGAGTGGGAAGTTTAGTTCCATCTACTTGGGCTGCCTTATATCCTTGGCCGATAGTCTGGAGCGGGTCGACGATGAGTCCCAAAAAGCCATTGCAGTTGCTGACCCAGTTGGGAGAAATGCTAGTCACTTGGGTAGGCCCTTTTTTGGGCAGATCGATTGTGTCGACATCGGAGACGTTATTTTTGGTCATTTGAAAGCGGAGAAGAGGCGTGTAGGAGCCGCCCACCAATTCCACATCGGGGACTCCTGAACTTAGCCAAAGACCTCGCGCATCGCCATCTACCTGGATGTCCAAGTTAAAGCAGTAGGGGCCGTTTCGCTCTTGGGGAATCGAGTAGGTTTTTACAATCCGGGCCTGGCCGACTGAGGCTTCAAATTGGATCAAGTTGGACTCGAAGCGGGTCATGCTGTAATCGACGTTCCCGATTTGCGGGTCATCGCCGACGATGTTCAATGCGTAATAGTCTGCCGGAACGGTGCTCTTCTCGCTGCCATCGCTATTCAAAAGAGGTCTGCGGAGCAACGGATAGTAACCGCCTAGAGCTCCTTCATCGTGGAGTACGTTGTCTGAAGTGAGGTAAGGATGGAGGGGGAATTGGGCATTTTTAGGTGAATCAGCTTGAATGAAGCGGTCGATATCGATTTCTTTGACGATGCTTTTTGGAGATTGGCTTTTCAAGGGGAGATTGATTTCGGCGAGGCTTCCACCTTTGCTGGAGAAGACGAGTTGCTGATATTCGTTTTCGAGGACGTAGAAGGTTTCTCCATCAGTAGAAGGAGAGAGGGGCGTTGGTTTTGCGGCGGCGGCGACAACAACGGTCTGGTTTTGGGCGATTTCTTGAGGTTTTGGAGGGGGAGCGCTGGGGTTGCCAAACCAGGTATGCACGCCGAAGAAGGCGAGGCTGATGCAGATCATAAAGAGTAAAGTGCGCTTGTCCATGGAACTCTCAAAATGG
>Ga0206803_1055_pt1 | contig 27605 bp, 23 predicted proteins | sample Alteio_BWOrgCont_61_FD_152909 | JGI IMG/M metagenome (GOLD analysis project Ga0206803, IMG submission 152909) | Enriched cells from forest soil in Barre Woods Harvard Forest LTER site, Petersham, Massachusetts, United States -... | ecosystem: Environmental > Terrestrial > Soil > Temperate forest >... | reverse complement strand
TGCTTTTTCCAACTTTTTTCATGAATTCCAAATTCATCAAGTGGGATTGATTTTTCGTTTATTATTTCTTTTAATTTTCTGTCTTTAAATAGCATGTTACTTCTGTGTAAATAAACGATGGTTTACTTCTTGATTAGGTTCAATGATCCATTCAAAAAAACCTTCTTTTCCTTGATAGCCACCAGGCAGTCTAATCTCTAGACGCGAGATGTTATCTCCACCCAGCAGGACTTGCTTCTGCCCATATTGAGCATAATTGTCAACTATTCTAGGGAATGCATGATAATCAGGTAAAGCAGTTCGACTATCCAACTTCATTTGATTTAAGACTTTTTGTGTATATATAGTTTTGGCCATAAGAAAACTGAGTGGTCGATTCAGGAACCGTAATGGCTTTGACTTTATTTTTATTCTCCTCATCTGAGTAATACTCGATATCGACAAAGCGATCTTCGGGCAGTTCTTTTTTCTTGAGCAATGCTCGCCCATCGGACTCTATTTGGTATTGGTAACGTAAAGAGGGCTTATCAGAACGAATGACTTCTGATAAAAGGGGATCTCCTTCCCAAAAGCGGTAGTCTACTGTTTTCCCATCGCTTGCTTCAGCGTGAACACTCTCGCGGTCGTATTGAATTTTGATCCAACCTAAAGTTTTCTCTGTGGCATTGATCTCTTTAATCATCGATAGACGGCATTCTTCATCATACTCATAGAGGAGTTTATTGCCGCTTGGGAGGATTTCATAGGTCAGAAGATAGATGTTTTTAGAGGCGTTATAGAATCGTTTGCCGCCGGAGTTAAGAAGGAGTTCAAAACTGTTGGTTAATGGGTCGAAATAGAGTTGATGATTCTTCAGATTGGTTAAGGCGGATATAGTTCTTCTTGCCGTGTTAGCAAGGCCTTCCTTGGAATTGAGATGAAAGGGAGTGCGATCTGCGGAAAAGGCAACTGAACGGAAATATGTTAAAAGGCTCCCTTCTGGAGTGGCCACCAGGGCAGCCACAGCGTTCCCATCCTTATCTTTTTGAACGTGCAGGAAAGACTGTGGGTAAAACCGCCATCCTCCAAAAGTGGCTGTTTGGGTCGTTTCTTTGCTGCTATAGGATCTGGTGAGAAGGAGGGGGTCGGGTGCGGCACCACAAGATCCACTTCTATTTCACTATAATCGCCCCAGATCGCGCTGACATTTTCGACAATGCTTGTAGGATCGGCCTCTCTCGAAATAAATGCATGCGCATTTCCATGAATCCAGAGGAAAAAATAGATCCATCCTATTAAAAAGCGAGTCATCGTTCCTCAAAAAGAGGAAGGACGATAGAAAATCTTTTATTTTCGCGTCAATGGAAATCCATACAGGACTTCAAGCAGTTCTTGCAAGGGTCATAATCAATGAGACCAGGAAAAGCACGATAAAAATAAAAAATAGGATTTTAGCGATTTGTGTCGCTGCTCCTGCAATTCCTCTGAAGCCAAAAAGACCTGCAATAATCGCGACGATAAAAAATATAAGCGCCCACATCAGCATGAAGAGACTCCTTCTTTTGTTGTCCTAAAAATCCCATAGATCATACTTTTGGTTTGGTAGGCAAGTAAAATCCGAAAAACGGTTTTGGCAAAGATCCGATCTGCTGTTTTCCCTTTGAACAGGAATTTCCGAAAATCGGGGTTCTTCAATTCTCGGATCATTCTCCAGCCACAGATCGCCCATGTTTTTCGAACGGTGTTCGTTAAATCTTCGAAGGAGATTTTTTCAAATCCTGTCTGGAGCATGAGTCGCGTGTAATCGGTGACGCTTCCGAGACTCGGTAGGCGTCCCTCGCGGCAAATAGGTTCGAGAAGATGGCGTATCTCCCAGGGACGGGGTCTCTCTTTCGAAAGCCAGGCGCAAATCACTAGACGGCCGCCGGGTCGAAGAACTCTATGGGCTTCGGAAAAGAACTTGGCCTTGTCCACCATGTGCTCTGAGCTCTCGATGGAAAGCGCTACATCGAAGCTTTCCTCAGGAAGAGAATTGGTGAGCCAATCACAGAGTTGATAATTCGATTGGGGATCTTTTGATCGGGCGTATTCGAGTTGTCTCTCAGAAAGAGAAAATCCGGTGACCTTTGCGCCCCACTTTTGACTCAGCATCCGGGCTGTAGCGCCATAACCGCAGCCAATGTCGCAAACTCGATCGTTTTTTTGGATTTCTCCTTTTTCGGCGATCAGTTCGACCAGTTGCTCAACCGCCTGCTCGGGAGATTCGTTTCCTTTTTTCCAAAGTCCATGATGGAGATGATCTCCCCACAGCTTTCGATACCAGAGATCGAGCGAATTGTAATGTTCTCTGACCGTTTGACTGTCTTGCAATTCATTGGGAAAAATCATTGGGCTTCTTTCATTTTTTGCAGGAGAGCTTTGATCTTTTGGGATTCACCTCTTTTGCAGATCAAAATAGCGTCGCCCATTTCAATGACTAAAAGATCTTCAAGTCCAATTGTCGTTACGAGTCGTTTATTCGAAAAAATAAGGCTGTTTTTTGTGTCTAAATCAACGACATTTCCTTGAAACACATTGCCCTGTTCATTTTTTTCGAGGATTTCATAGAGACCGTCCCAAGAGCCAATATCGGACCAATTGATTTGGAGAGGAGAGGCGACGATCCGATCGCTTTTTTCCATCACCGCATAGTCGATCGAAATATCGGGCATTTTGGAAAAATTCTGATCCATTTCTTCAAAATTCGTTGCGCAGAGGTGAAAAATATCGGGAGAATGTCGCTTGAGCTCTTCCCAAAAAGTGCGCAGGGAAAAGGCGAAAATTCCCGAATTCCAATAAACCTGTTCCGATTGAATCAATTGGTTCGCTTTTTCTAAGTTGGGTTTTTCAATAAAACGGGCGAGCTGATACGTGTAATCATCGAAACGGGGGCCTAGTTCGAGATATCCATAGCCTGTCTCTGGTTTGGTTGGATGAATGCCAAAGGTGACAATCTGTCCCTGGGAAACTGTAGGGAGTGTATTTTCGATCGATTGGATCCATTGCCATTCTGGCTCGATGAAATGGTCTGCAGGAACAACCAAAATAGGGGCATCGGGGGCGATTTGCTTGACGTCTGTGAGGTATTTGACCGCATAAGCGATCGCGGGAGCGGTATTTCTCCGGCTCGGTTCGATGAGAATGGAAAAATGAGCGCGACCGGTGAATTTTTCGAGCTGAGAGCGGACCAGTGGTTCATATTGGCGGCTCGTCGCAATCACAATTTCTTCTAGGTCTTTGAAATTTAAAAGACGGCTCACTGTTTGCTGAAGCAGCGATTCGCCATTTCCAAAATCGATAAATTGTTTAGGGAATTCATCGCGGGAGGTAGGCCAAAGGCGCGTCCCGCCGCCTCCTGCTAGCAAGATGGCGTAAATCGATTGGGCATTGAGAATGAATGGACAGAAAAAAAGGAAGAGGAGTGTTTTGAATTTCATAGGACCTCTAAAAAAGAAGTTCCTTTATGACGGGTTCAATGAAAAAATACTAGGAAATATTGACTAAGACCGATTTGACTTCCATGTATTCGCGAAGACCTTCTTGTCCCCCTTCTCTTCCAATCCCGCTATCTTTTAGGCCGCCAATCGGGATTTCGTGGGTGTAGCCATCTCCATCGTTGATTCCGATGAAGCCATACTCCAATGCTTCTGAGACGCGGATCGTTCGGGCTAGATCTCTGCTGAAGATGTACGCGGCGAGTCCGTAGACGGAATGATTGGCCCTGGAAATGACCTCTTCTTCCGTGGAGAAGGGAAGCAGGTTGGCAACGGGGCCAAAGATCTCGTTTTGGCAAATCGGCCAATCATCTTTCGATCCTTCAATCACGGTGGGCGCGTAAAAATACCCTTTTGCACAATCCCCTTCGGTGAGGGAATGGCCTCCCAAGAGGATTTTCCCGCCTTGGGCTTTTGTTTCTTGCACCAACTTGTCGACCCGCTCCCGAGCGATTTGGGTGATCAACGGCCCGATTTGAACGCCCGGCTTGAATCCTGGCCCTACTTTAAAGGATTTTACTTTTTCAATGAATTTCGGAACAAAGCTCTTGTAGATTTTCTCGTGGATGTAAATGCGGTTCGCGCAAATGCATGATTCCCCTCCGACGCGCAAAAATTTGATCGCGGCCACTCGTTCCACGGCCTTTTCTAAGTCTGCATCTTCAAAGACGATCGCCGGAGCATTCCCTCCCAGTTCAAGAGAGAGCTTTTTCATTTGTTTGGCCGATTGCTCCATGAGCATCTTCCCGACAGCCACAGAGCCGGTAAATCCGATCATCCTCACAACAGGATCAGAGAGAAATTCCGCTGAAATCGGGCGGGGATCCTTGGCTGTCACGATATTGAACACTCCTTTCGGCACCCCCGCATCGTGCAAGGCCTGTGCAATCGCGAAAGCGGTGAGAGGCGTGGTGTCGGCAGGTTTTAGGACCACCGTGCATCCTGCAGCCAAGGCAGGGGCAATTTTCCTCGTAATCATATTCGCCGGGAAATTCCAAGGCGTAATGGCCCCGATAACCCCCACAGGCTGCAAAATCGTCGAAAGGCGCTTGTGAGCAAACGGCGATGGGATCGTCTCCCCGTAGGCCCTCCTGGCCTCCTCAGCAAACCAACCGAGATACCCAGAGCTAAAAAGAACTTCTTGCTTCGCTTCATGAAAAGGTTTCCCATTTTCTTCTGTGACTAAACGGGCGATTTCATCGGCTTTTGCCAACATATTCGCCTCAGCCCGCTTGAGAATCGCCCCCCGTTCCTTCGCCGGAGTCTTCGCCCAGCCCGGAAAGGCATCGCGCGCTGCGGCAATCGCCTTTTTCACCTCAGGAGTTCCTCCATCGGCTACATGACAAATAATTTCTCCAGTTCCCGGATTTCTCAGTTCATACGTCTTATTTCCCTGAGCAGGAACCCACTCTCCGTTGATATACATTCGATCTTTCATGTCTTTTTTCTTATCAGAAACAAAATGACTTGTCAAAAAAATCCCTCGGAATAGATGATTTTCGTTTATGTTCATTTAAGGAGTCGCCATGACATCGAAATTTGCTGCCGCAAGATGCCAAGAAGTTTCATCGGATCACGAATGTGCTTATTGGGGCTATCATCTAATTCTAGATTGCAAACATTGTGCAATAGAAAAATTGAAAAGCGCAGATAATATCCGCGCATTCATCAAAGCTCTCGTTCCCGGAATCGATATGAAAGCTTATGGAGAACCTGTATTAGCCCATTTTGCCACTCATAATGAGCATGCGGCTGGATATTCTTTAGTTCAATTGATCGAAACGAGCTCCATCACGGCCCATTTTGCCGAAAATATCGGCGAACTGTACCTAGATATTTTTTCTTGCAAACCTTTTGACATGGAAGATGCAAAGGCAATTGTAAGGGAATATTTTGGCCCGCAGCAAATCAAAACGACTTATCTGACCAGACAGGCTTAAGATAGATAGACCAACCGAAAGGTTGGTCTTTTCTTTTAGCTCGGATACGGCTGCAATTTGGCGTATTTAGCCGCCAGCGTCCGCGTGGTTTCTACCTCAGGGAAATGGACCTCATAGGTAAGGCCAAACGAGCCTTGATAAACCCTCTGAATAATTCCCACTCCAAATTCCTTATGGAGAACTTGGTCTCCTGGGCCAAAACCCTCTGCTTGGCTTTCATCGTAGGCCTCTTCTTTATGAAGGGAGGGGGAGGAGAGATTTTCAAGGTATTGGACGGGAATTTCCTTCAAAAAACGGGAGGGACGCATGAAACGGGCCGTTCCCCACATGTAGCGATAGGTCGTAGAACAGAGATAAAGATGCCTTTTTGCGCGGGTCATTCCCACGTAACAGAGGCGCCGCTCTTCTTCAAGCGCCTTCGGGTCATCTTTTGCGTTGATGTGGGGGAAAAGATCCTCTTCGAGGCCAACTAGGAAGGCGACATTGAACTCGAGCCCCTTGCTGTTATGCAAGGTCATGAGTTTGACGGAAGGGACGTGGGCTTGCTCTTCAGCATTGGTGCGCAACGATAATTCTTCGAGAAATTTAGGCAGGCTCGGCTCTAATTGTTCTTCTTGCCATTCAGCCGCTTTCCCAATCAGCTCGTCGATGTTTTCTTTTCGGTCCTGAAATGTCTCTGGATCTTCTTGCAAATAGGTTAAATAACGGGAAACGGAAATCGCTTCGCTGATCAGTTCGTGAATTTTTAGGCTCGGCCGCTTACTGCGAAGCGAGTGGATGGCGCTTAAGTAATCGCGAAGCCCTTCTCGCTGTCTCGGAGCGAGTTTGAAAAGATCAGATCGTTGCAGCGCCTCTTCACAAAAAGTGAAAATGGGGAGACTTCTTTGGCCGGCGGCTTCGACGATTTTTTCTAAAGTAGTGGCTCCAAGTCCTCGTTTTGGAAGATTAATCGTCCGCAAGAAAGAAATCAGATCAGTATTGGAAATCACCACTTTCAAATAAGCGAGTATGTCCTTGATCTCCCGTCGTTGATAGAAGGAGACTCCCCCGATGATCTGATAGGCGATTCTGCGAGAGAGTAGCGCATCCTCAAAGGTGCGGGATTGCGCATTGGTTCGATAGAAAATAGCCATCTCATTGAGAGGAATATCGAGTCCGTGTTTGAAAATCTTACTGGCGACAAATTCCGCTTCTTGCCGTTCGTTTTGGGCTACATAAATGCCAATTTTTGCCCCTTCACCGAGACCGCTCCAAAGCTTTTTATCGTACCGATCTTCATTGTGCTGAATCAGAGCATTGGCCCCTTGCAAGATGATGTTGGTGCTCCGGTAGTTTTGATCGAGCGTCACCACTTTTGCGCCGGGAAAATCATTCTCGAAATTCAAGATGTTTTGATAACGAGCCCCGCGCCAGGAATAGATCGACTGGTCGGGATCTCCCACAGCAAAGATGTTCTTGTGCACATCGACCAGGACTTTTGCGATCGTGTATTGAGCCGAATTCGTATCTTGGTATTCATCGATCAGCACGAAATGCCATCGCTTTTGATAGAGATTGCGCACGGCTTCATTTTCCGTCAGCAATTTCACCGTAAGATAGAGGAGATCGTCGAAGTCGAGTGCATTGCACTCTTTTAACTTTTGCTGATAGATCAGATAGATGTCTGCAAACTCTTTGTCTGCCTTATCGGGTCCGATCAGATCGTTTTTAGCCGAAGAGATTTGATGCCGAATTTTGCGCAAAACCCCTTTTTCATCTTGAATCTGCGCTTGCTCTAGGCAGCTTTTGAGCAGTTTTTCGCTATCTTCTTCATCATAGATCGTGAAATCAGCGCTATACCCGAGTTCTCCGATCGATTCCCTCAAGATGCGCGCCCCTAGACTGTGGAAAGTGCAGGCCAATACTTGCGCATTCCTGAGTGTCCGAATCCGCGTCCTCATTTCATCCGCTGCTTTGTTGGTGAAAGTGACCGCGAGGATATCGGAGGGGAGGATGCCCAAATCGAGAAGCCGAGCAATCCGATGCGTCACAACTCGGGTCTTTCCCGAGCCAGCCCCTGCCAATACAAGCAGAGGGCCTTCGACATGGTTGACAGCGATTTCTTGTTCTGGATTGAGTTCAGTCATGGAGGCCATAATCATAGATGCCCATTTTACGCGATAAGAAGATTATGGAGCTAGTTGCAAAACTCCATTTCGGCCAAAATCCGCGCTTTTGCCATCGAGCTCGGTCCCGCGGCAAGTTGCCTATGGCCAATCGGATATGTCAACTTGCAGCAAGCGCGAGCTGATGCCAAAATCATCGAATTTTTGCAAGAAAGCGAGTTTTGCAACTAGCTCTATGGCCTAAGATTTTTACTCTCTATGACCAGGGACATTCATTCCCAAGCAATCCAAGAAAGTAGCCAGAATAATCGAAGTGATGATGCTCACAGCTGTTATAACTATAACGTGAGAAAACGAAAGACTAAAGCCTGCAGCTGCAAGAACGCCCCAAGCTACTCCAAAGCTTCCAAAGAAGGTGAGGGCTCTAGCTAAAGTTTTAGCCGCTGTGTCTGCCGCTGGGTTATCTGCATTTAAGAGTTTATTGCTCAGGAAAGCTAAAGGCAGTTGGGACACATAGCGTACAGCGCCAAAGATCGCGCCGCCAAGAGCGCCAATAGGACTGCTTAAAGCGACAGCTGCCCAAGCGACGGCCCCTGATTCGAAAGCGGTGTTGAGAATGACTTTTGCTGCTGCATTGCTGGTGTTGACTGATACGACTGACATAGAAACCTCCGGTTAAAAGTGCCGGCCAGCTTACAGTATTATTAAATTTCGGACAAGAGATCTTATAGAACGGGCTTGCGGAGTTCCCCTTCTCTCAATCCTAGGTTGCCATATCTGTGATAGTCGAAGCTCACAGAGACTTCGCGCAAATAATGGAGCAATTCGAGGCGGCCGTTGGCCAAGACAGGTTCATGAACGATATGGATGGCCAATTCCGCTGCAGATTCGAGAAGAGCCTGGGAAGGCGGCTCGACGACGCGGATTCTCTCGACTTTGCCACCGCTTACGCGAGCGAGGAATTGCGCTTCGCTTTCTTCGACGACCCGCAAGACAGGAACGAGCTCAAGCCAATTAAAATGGGAGTCGTGAGTTTCGGGGGACCAGCTGATCTCCATGTGCGCACCGCAAGTGAGAGCTGCTGCACAAACGCGGAGAGCATCGAGGAGCTTTGAGTGGGCCTCGAGCCGGAGAACGATGTTTTTGCGGGGGATATAGCGAAAATAGTTATCTTGTCCAACAATCTTGGTCGGATCGCGGTCTTGACGCAGTCTCTTCCACCAATAAGCGTAGTTCGCAACGCTTGAAACCCAAAGGCCGAGCTGTTCCGCAGTGAGATCGACTTTATCCAAAAAGGCAGTGAGATTGTTGACCCATTCATTCACAGGGAGCTTTTCTTGAGGGAGTCCAACCTGAGTCGCTTTCATAAACTGGCGCAAATAATTGGGTCCACCTGCTTTAGAACCGCTACCGATGCTGCTCGCTTTACAGCCACCAAAGGGTTGACGGCGAACGATGGCGCCTGTGATGCCGCGGTTGACATAGAGGTTGCCCGCTTCAATCTCCTGGAGCCAAATGTTTTGCTCCCGTTCGTCGAGGCTTTGGAGCCCTGAAGTGAGACCGTAGGGAACCGCATTGGCTAGCTGCAAGGCGTGATGCAGATTGTCAGCGCGCATTAGACCTAAAACAGGACCGAAAAGCTCGGTCATGTGGGTAAATTTACCCGGGCGGACACCGAGTTTGATGCCGGGACTCCAAAGAGCGGGGTTGTGAGGGTCTCTCTTAGGCTCAAGAAGCCATTCTTCCCCCTCTTCAAGGGTGGTCAATCCCCGTTTCAATGCGCCGTGCGGCTCATGGATTAGAGGACTCATCTTTGTGCTCAGATCCCAAACAGAACCCACTTTCCAGCTCGCAGCTGCATCTCTCAATGAACGGCGGAAATGGGGGTCGTCATACACTTCTGCTTCGAGAATGGCCAGAGAAGCTGCAGAGCACTTTTGCCCTCCATTCCCAAAGGCCGATTGGATCAGTTCTTTGATCGCAAGGTCCCGATCAGCCAAAGCCGTAATGATGATCGAATTCTTGCCTCCCGTTTCCGCAGCCAGATCCAAATCGGGACGCATCTTCAAGAATTTTTTCGCAGTCGAAGTGCCTCCTGTCAGGATCACGCAATCAGTGCGAGAGTCGCGGATGAGTTCGCTTCCCGCATCATCTCCCGAACAAGGAACAAATTGAAGCACTTCCTTAGGAATGCCCGCATCCCAAAAGGCATTGGCGAGATGCCAGCCTACTAAAACGGTATCTGACGAGGGTTTGAAGAGGACGCAGTTGCCGGTTGCCAAAGCGGCGATAATCCCCCCTGCAGGAATTGCGCAAGGGAAATTCCAAGGCGGAACGACCACGATGGTCCCTTTCGGCGTCCAGCGAATATCCTTCATCATCGCCATTTTTTCCATCTGCCGTCTATAATAGTCGGCAAAATCGACGGCTTCCGAGACTTCTGGATCGGCTTCGGAGATGATCTTGCTCCCATCCATCATCATGACGCCGATCAATTCGCCTCTCCGTTCGCGCAGTTTTTGCGCCACTCGGGCCAGCAACTGGCTTCGGTGTTCTACGGTCGTGGAGCCCCACTCTTTTTCATGGGCTTTCGCGCATTTCAACGCTTCATCGATGTGGTGTTTGTTGGCTTTAGCGTAAGTGTAAAGCGGCTTTACATCGGTCCCAGAGATCCCCGAACTATAGCCGTGCCCTTCTTCATTGGCGTGATTCTCTTTGCCTGAGATCATGAGAGGAATGGGTTTTGGCTTATGGTTTTTCCAATGGCGGGAGATCTCTTCGGCCCATCTTCTGTTCTGAGGTAGGGAAAAATCAGTATCAGACTCATTGTCAAAAGGAAGGGTGATCTCGGGTGCCTGGGGATGAATCTGCCGGTTTTGGGTGCGGCGGGGTTGCATGGAGGCTGTCTCTATTTCATCGCAGCTTTGGGAGAAAAGAACTGTTTGACTATCCCACGCTTCGGTTCCCGGCTTTAGGCCAAAGACATGGCGCAAGAAGTTTTCGGCGCCTGTATTCTCGTCGAGGCGGCGGATCAGATAGGCTATGGCGTGCTGGAAATCTTGCTTGGTCGCAATCGGACAGTAAAGGAGCATGTCCCCCGTTAACTTCTGAACGACGCGCCGAATATGATCAGCCATCCCCTCTAACATTTCGAAACAGGTATAGGGTTCTACTTGATTCTCGACACGGAGCAACATGGCAAAGGCGATATCAAAGAGATTGTGGCTGGCGATGCCAAGGCGCACAGCGCGGGCATTTTCGGGGATGCATCCGTAGATGACCATCCGTTTGTAGTTGGCATCCACTTCGACTTTCGACGGATAAGGAGCTTGCGGCCATCCCTTCAATGAAGCCTCAAATTGCTCCATGGAGAGATTCGCCCCTTTTACGATCCGAATTTTAATAGGCGCACCACTATTTTTAACCCTCTTTTTTGCCCATTCGCTCAGCTCTTTCTGGAAATGGTGCGAATCAGGCAGATAGGCTTGAAGTACAATGCCCGCTGAATAAGATTGGAATTCAGGTTCATCGAGCACTTTCCGGAAAGCAGTTACAGTTAGATCGAGATCCCTGTATTCCTCCATATCGAGGTTGACGAACTTGTCTTTTCCTTCTGACTTATATTTTATCGCCGCGCGATAGAGCATCCTTAACTTCTCAGCGATCGCATCGACCGATTCCTCAAAGGCAAGAAGGTTGATTTGGCTGTAGACAGTGGAAATTTTGACCGACATGTAGTCGATTTCAGGATTTTGCAGATCTTCCAGATAGGAATGGAGTCGCTTCTTCGCTTCGGCTTCGCTTAAAATCGCCTCGCCGAGGTGATTGAGATTCTGTCTGACCCCTTGCGCTCGCCGCTCTTTCAAATGTTTTGTCAGTTGAGCCGATTCTCCCGGGAGAATCACTCTCGATGTCTCTTTTCTCAAAGCTTGCGTGGCCATGGGAACGAGAAATTGAGAAAAACTCACTCCCAGCGTTTTAAAAGCAAATAGCTCAGCTCTTTTTATCCGGTCGAGGTATTGAGGGATCCCAAATTGATTGAGAAGATAGATCATCTGATCGGCAACCCGTTTGTGCGAGGAACTCCGAAAACACTGATCTGTCATTGCTGTGGTAAAGGCTTTTCCCACAGGATCTTTCATAAGCCGCGAAAGTTGCTCTTGAATCTTTTTTTCCTGCGACGTCATCGTCCGAGTTGCCTCGCGCAACATCAGTGCAGCCAAATCAATGGCAATCCGCTTCCGTTCAGCCATGCTCAAAGGCTTCCCTTTTGCATGGTCGAGAATCTCGCTCGCTTCTTCTAAATAGGTCATATAGGTACCCTATAGCACAGGAAGGATTTGCACAAAAGTATTTGCTTACTTTGTTATAATCTAATCAAGAGGATGCGCGCGATCCTTTTTTTATTTCTCTGCGCATTTGTCTGGGCAATGTTAAGAAAAATGAATCGCCACAAAACCTAGAAATGTGATAAAATTTTTTAAATATGGCCCCCGTTCTCAGGAGATAACTTGTGAAGCTTTTTGTAGCACTGCTCTTTTTCTTTACGACAGTCTTTGCAGAGCCCTATCTCTGGGTGACCAACACCGGAAGTAGCTCGGTCAGCGTCTTCGATATCGCGACTAACGCATTGGTGACCACGATTTCTCAAAATGAAGGGATGTTCAATGCCATTTACAATCTCGCCTTCACGCCAGATGGAGCCTATTGCTATGTATCTAATGCAAATCCAGGCAATTCAATTAGTGTAATTAGGACGTCGGACTATTCATTGGTAGCAAATATTACCAATGGTGACTTTGATGATAATATGATCCTTGCTATAACGCCGGATGGTTCCTATGTCTATACACCTAATGTTAACGGCAACTCGGTAAGCGTCATCTCTACTGCGACGAATAAATTAGTAGTGAATATAGAAAACAGCGCTTTCCAATCCCCCTCTCCCATAGGGATTACACCCGATGGAGCGACTGCCTGGGTGGGGAATTTTAACGGTTCGATCGTCCTCATCGATACCTCCACAAACCTGGTCGCAACGGAAATTATTAACCCTGAATTCCAGGGACTCAGTTGGATCGCCTTTACTCCCGATGGCTCCTATGCCTATGTAACGTGTATGTTGAATAATTCAGTGAGTATTATTGAGACTTCCAGTCCTTACACTGTTGTTAAGACGCTTTCCAGTTTTGCCAATCCCACCTATGTCGCAATCACACCGAATGGAAAATATGCTTACGTGACAAATGGGAACAGCCATACGGTCAATGTGATTGACACTTCAACCTTTGAGATAGTCCAGAGTATCACAGCTCCGAACCTTCAATCTTGCTTTTCAATTGCAATCACTTCGGACGGCGCCTATGCCTACATCCCCAGTGCTTCTTTCTCATTGATCAATGTGCTCAGCACTTCGAGTAACACAATAGTTGCAACGATTCCTAAATTGGGAGAAGATCTCGATGGGCCTTATTTCGCGGCTATACAGCCATCGCCCATGACTCCGCGGGCTTTTCAAAGACCCTCAAATCGAAGGTAGTCCCTGAGCTATTTGCTGTGGCCAACACGGCAAATACAAACACTATCGAGGAAATAGCCCGCCGGGAAAGGACGGCGGGCGGGGGATTATCTGGTAAGAGCTTGAGGGTCTTTGACGTTGCCCTGGAAGAGGATGGTGTTATTGTCTACAATGTAGTAGGCATAATCGCGATCGATATAGAAGGTTTTTGGGGGAGGAGGAGGTGCGCATGCCATGCACATACCAATGGCAGCGGTTGCTGCAGCAGCAACGGTCCCTTCTTCGTCGACTTTGACTTTGGCTTGATGGATGATCTTTTTGATTTCAGCGTCCTCTCCTAAAAGCGGCAAGGCCCCTTTCAGTGGAATTCCCATTTCGTGAAGAGTATCAAGGAGGTGATCCACTTTCACGTTGACGTCGATTTTAGGCATTTTCACATCGTAATATTCCTTGACGGCGGTTTGGCGGCACTGGGCAATGAGGGCTGGTGTGAGGCGCGCTTCCAAATCTGTCAGATTCTGACCGGGATTTGGCAAGAAAACAAGGTGGGCGAGCTTGTGACCTTGGGGAGATTTATAGGGGATTTCCAACATGCGGAAAGTATCGCCCGTATAACAAGCCAGTGTCTTGCCCAAAGACATCATTTTCACTTGCACGTCGCCTCCATGAGCAAAATGAAAAGGCTCATTGACTGCCTCTCGAAATTTTTTCTCCCACTTTCCTTCAAAGTAGATGGCGTTGAGAAGGGCAAAGGCTTTCCTAGGATCGTTTTCTGCTGCTTTTAGATCGTCGGGCTTGAGAAGGTCTTTAATATGCCCGTTTGTTTTTTCAGAGATCCAATCATTGATAGCTTTACAAGCTTCTTCTGCCTCTAGTGAAATGGGGAAAATTTCTCCTTTGTAGTCCCTTGCGACTCCTCGCTTATAGTCGGCGTGGATGAGAGCTTCAACGGGTGCCGCTAGAGCGTTGGCGTAACGAATGGAACAGAGATCTCCGGAGGCGCTGGCGATGTCGTCTAAAATCTCCATCATGCCGATATGGACAATAGGCTCTGGCAAGGCTCCCAGTCCCATGTTGGCTAAGAATATCTGTTTTCGCTCTTCGGGCATTCCCTTTAAAATCATTCCGAGAACGGGAATGATGCTGACAGGAGAAAAACAGATGCTCGCATTGGGCGTGAGATTTGCCAATCTCATATGCAGTTGGTGCGCGAACTGGGCTACCGCATTTTGCACGAGCGCTTTTCTCTGATTGATCGGGTCGCCTGGCGCAGTGCCTAAGGAAAGAATCGAGTTTCTGACGGCTTCAATATCCTTGGTGTATTTTCCTTTCGATCTTATATCAAACGTTCCCAGGAGATGGGTCACTACTTTTGTTTTGAGCTGTGGAGTCAAATCCTTTGCGTTGTTTTCGCATAATTTAAGAATCGCCTGACTGACGTTGTGGATCCGATAGTGTTGAAAAGCATCCATCCCCAAGCAGGAATAGAGCGGACTTAAAATCCATTTAACAACGCTTAAGATTTTCCATTCCCAACCGTGTTTATTAACGACCTTTAAATCGGAATCGATGAGATTCCCTGCGCCAACTGCCTCCATTAAGGTGTCGACTTGCTGCTGAATCGTTTGAACTGCCATAATATGAACCTCCGTTTATGGAGCGGATATCCTAAGGAAGGTTCGGCTATTTAATCAAGGAATTAGCGCATTGAAAATAAGCACATACTCTTTTCCTCCTTGCATGCTGATTTGAATGGCATCTTCTGAAAGAGGATGAAGCTCAGCTGCAGGATTCGCAGAAGTCAAATGATTTTTAGCAGGAAACCGGACGATGTATTTTCCCGTTTTAAACGGTCTTAAGTGGGCTGCTAGAATTTCCCCATTTTCCCAACGGACATCCACTTCTATATTTCCCCGAGCGCGCAATCCTTTGTAATAACCTTTTGGCCAAGAGGACGGAAGGGCGGGTAAAAGATGAATGGCTCCTTCGTGGCTTTGCAGGAGCATTTCGGCAATTCCTGCTGTGGCTCCAAAATTCCCATCAATTTGAAATAACGGTTTTGTATGGGGACGGAAGGGGGGATGACTATCAAAGAGATTGGGAAGGGTGGACTTAGAGAGCAGTGCATTCAAATGTTCATGGGCTTTTTCAGCGGCTCCCAAACGAGCCCAAAAATTAATGATCCACGCTTGGCTCCAGCCTGTGTGACCGCCTCCGTGCTCCAATCGCCTTTCCAATGTTTTGCGAGCCGCTCGAGCAAACTCTGGAGTTTTACCACTCGAAATTTGATGGCCGGGATAAAGAGCGAAAAGATGGGAAATATGCCGGTGACCAGGTTCAGGTTCTTCAAAATCCTCAAGCCATTCTTGGATTTGTCCATACTTGCCTATTTGAGGCGGAGCGATCTTCGACCGAGCGGTATCTAGGAGGCCGGCAAATTCGAGATCTGTATTGAGAATTTTAGCTGCCTGGCTTGTATGAATGAATAGATCCCAAATGATTTGCCGATCCATGCTAGGCCCGTTGCAGACACTATATTTTTTGCCATCTGGAGCATAGAAGCGATTTTCTGGAGAGCTGGATGGACTCGTGACTAGCCAATGTGATTTGGGCTCCTCGACGAGAAAATCTAAATAGAACTGAGCGGCTCCTTTCAGGATCGGATAGGCCCATTTGAGAAAGGGGAGATCTTCGTTAAAAGCATAGTGCTCCCAAAGATGTTGACAGAGCCAACCGCTTCCCGCAGGGAAGAGGCCCCATCGAGCATCTTCAGCAGGTGGAGTAAAGCCCCATACATTTGTAATATGATGAACCACCCATCCTCTGGCGTCGTAGTGAATTTTCGCAGTCCGCTCGCCCGGAATTTGCAGTTCAGAAATAAAATCAAAAAGGGGCACGTGACAATCGGCAAGATTGGCCACTTCCGCCGCCCAATAGTTCATTTGTAAGTTGATATTCGTGTGATAATCGCAATTCCAAGGCGTCTGAATGAGATGTGCCCACTTTCCTTGCAGATTTGCTGGAAGACAGCCGGGTCTTGAGCTATTGATCAGTAAGTAACGTCCAAATTGAAAATATTGAGCCAGTAGTTTGGGATCGATAGCTCCCTCTTTCACTGCTTGAAGACGTAGATCGGTGGGGATAGTGGATAAGTCGGGCCCCTCTAAATGGAGTTCTGCTCTTTGAAAATAGGTTTGATATTCATGAATGTGAGCGTTCATTAATTGAGAAAAGAATTTTTGGGCTGCAGAACTGATCTGCTCGGCAACGATTTTTTCATGGGATTTTTCTTTGAAATCAGTTCCCGCCGCGAGCCGTAACGTAACGCTATCCGCCTTGTCAATAATCAGTGTATTGTCAGTGGCGGTGAGCGTGCCCTTTTGAGCGCTGCCTTGCAATTTCGCAAGAAAGTCCAACTGGCTTAAATGTCCTTTCATCACAAGCGAATCAGATCCCTCATTGCAGACAGATGCTTTTTCCTCCCGAGAAAGTCTAGCTGTAACGCTAATTTTGCCCGGCTTGTCACAACTCAGGCGAATGACACAGACTTGATCCGGTGCACTGACAAAGTATTCTCTTGTGTAGTTCGCTTCCTCAATCGAATAAGTGACCCGCACCACCGCGGTATTTAGATCCAATTCGCGGCGGTAGTTTTTAACGTCGCCTTCATTCGAGAAAGTTAAAAATAGATCGCCGAAAGTTTGATAACATCCGAAATCGGCCTCTGCGCTTTTTCCGCACAGGGATCCGGGCCCTTTACACAACAAGTTTTCATACGTGAGTTTTTCCGCCTCTCGATAGTTGCCTTCAAAAAGTAATTGCCGAATTTGGGGTAGGGCTTTTAAGGCATTTGGATTGTCTGCATCTTGAGGCGCCCCTGACCAGAGACTTTCCTCGTTGAATTGGATGCGCTCTTCTTCGACTTTGCCAAAAACCATGGCAGCTAAGCGCCCATTGCCAATCGGCAAAGCCTCTTCCCACTCTTGGGCAGGCTGCGCATACCAAATAGGATCCGCCGCGTAACACAAATGGATCGAAACGAAAAAAAGCCCCAAACGCCAGTGAATCATAAACCCTCTTCAACATAGGAAAAATTTGTCCCTCCTGTTATAATCCAATTGAGATGATGCGCGCGATCCTTTTTTTCCTTCTCTCTACGTTTGCTTGGGTTGAAGCTCAAGTTCTCGTCGGACTCGATGTCTTTTTTGAAGAGGGACATTTAGAGAATCTGAAAGGAAAGCGAATCGGTCTTCTCACGAATCATACGGGAATGGATAGCCAAAAGCGCTCCTCGCTCCAACTTTTTCAAGAGCGCGCGGGCTCCTATGAAATGGCCGCCTTTTTTTCTCCTGAACATGGCCTGCAGGGACACCATTACGCTTGGGAATCGGTCAAGCACGGGAACCAAAAAGGGATTCCCGTTTATAGCTTGCATGGAGAAACCAGGCGTCCTAAACCAGAAATGCTCAAAGGGATCGACGTCCTCATTTACGATATCCAATGCACCGGCGTTCGCGCTTATACCTATCCCACGACCCTTTACTATATGATGGAAGAAGCCGCCAAACTCGGCATTGAAGTGATCGTCCTCGATCGCCCCAATCCGATCAACGGGATCATTGTCGATGGGCCGATGCTCGAGGATAAATGGCGCTCCTTCATCGGCTATATCAATGTCCCTTACTGCCACGGAATGACCATCGGCGAACTCGCCTCCTTTTTCAACGAGGAATACAAGGTCGGTTGTAAGCTCAAAGTGATCCCGATGAAAGGATGGAAACGGGGCATGAGCTATCGCGATACGGGACTCGCCTGGATTCCCCCCAGTCCCAATGTCCCTGAGCCCGACACCCCGCTTTTCTGTCCGTCAACCGGCCTATTGGGCGAGCTCCATATTCTGAACATCGGCATTGGATTTACTCTCCCCTTCAAGATTGTCGGCGCGCCCTGGGTCAACGGCAACGATTTTGCCGAAAAACTCAACGCGCAAAAATTACCCGGCGTCTATTTTCAATCTTTCCATTTTCGCCCCTTTTGGGGCCTATACAAGGGTGTCGATTGCCAAGGCGTTCTGATCCAGATCACCGATGCATTGGTCTATCGCCCCCTCTCTGTCCAATATTTGCTTCTCGGAATGCTCAAAAGCCTCTATCCAAAAGAATTTCTAAAGCGACTCGAGGAATCCCCCTCCAAAGACCTCTTCGCAAAAGCCAACGGAACCAATGCCGTCTATGAGATCCTGCTCAAAGAAAAATACCCCGCCTGGAAACTCATCGAACTCCACAAAACCGAACGGGAAGCCTTCCTCGAAAAACGGAAAAAATACCTGATTTATTAGCACTTCGTCCGCGAAATTGCTAAAATATTGACAAAAAAGGATTTTTGCCCTTATAATGGGTTCAAATTTTTAACTGTGGAGAACAGGCTATGTCAAAAAAAATTAAACCTCTCGGAAACCGCCTTGTTGTGAAGCGGAAAGAAGCGAAAACGACGAAAGGAGGGATCCTCCTTCCCGAAACAGCCCAAGAAAAACCACGCCAAGGCGAAGTGATCGCTGTAGGCCCGGGCAAGGCCGATGACAAAGGGCGTCTTCAAGCTCTCGATGTAAAAGTGGGCGATGAGATTCTCTTCTCTTCCTATTCAGGCACTGAATATAAAGCTGACGATATCGAGTATTTGATCTTGTCTGAAGAAGATGTTTTAGCTGTGTTGGGAGGTTAATCATGGCAAAAATGCTCCAATTTCACGATGAAGCCCTCAAGTCGATCTTGAAAGGCGTTAAAACGCTTGCGAAAGCCGTTATTGTTACGCTGGGTCCTAAAGGGCGCAACGTGGTCATCGGCAAAGAATATGGCGCTCCTTCCTCAACGAAGGATGGAGTCACTGTGGCGAAAGAAATCGCGCTGAAAAATAAATATGAGAACATGGGCGCTCAGCTTGTGAAAGAAGCTGCCTCCAAAGCCTCTGATGCCGCCGGCGACGGAACGACAACAGCTATTGTTTTAGCTGAAGCGATCTTTAGCGAAGGGGTAAAAAACGTCAGCGCAGGCGCCAATCCAATGGACGTCAAGCGGGGCATCGACAAAGCCGTTAAGGCGATCGAAGAAGCGCTCGACAAATTGGCCAAGCCGATCAAAACACCTGAAGAGATCCAGCAAATCGCTTGCATTTCAGCGAACAACGACGCCGCCATCGGCGCCATCATTGGCCAAGCGATGGAGAAAGTGGGCAAAGACGGAATCGTCACCATTGGAGAAGCGAAGGGAATCGAAACAACGCTCGACGTCGTCGAAGGGATGCAGTTTGACAAAGGCTACATTTCCCCCTATTTCATCACTAACGGCGAGAAGATGGCGGTCGAATTCGACAATCCAGCCATTCTCATCACCGACAAAAAACTGTCGAGTGCGAAAGAATTGATTCCGATTCTTGAAAAAGCGATGCAAAAAGGGTCCCGCCCGCTCCTCATCATCGCCGATGATGTCGATGGAGAAGCTCTTGCGACTCTCGTCGTGAATAAAGTGAAAGGGGGCTTACCTCTTTGCGCCGTGAAAGCACCTGCTTTTGGCGATCGCCGCAAGAGCATGTTGGAAGACATCGCTATTTTGACCGGGGCGACGCTTATTTCCGATGAACTCGGCTACAATATTGAAGAAGTGGGCCTAGAAGTTTTGGGCAGCGCGAAGAAAATCAAAATCTCCAAAGAAGAGACGACAATTGTCGATGGTTCTGGGAAACCCAAAGTCATCCAAGCCAGAGCTGCTCAAATCAAAGGGGAATTACACCAACCCAATATCTCCGATTACGATCGAGAGAAGCTCGAACAACGGCTTGCGAAGTTTGTCGGCGGCGTAGCTGTCGTCAACGTCGGCGCTGTGACTGAAACAGAAGCCAATGAGAAAAAAGACCGGATCGAAGATGCTCTCCATGCGACCCGCGCAGCTGTGGCCCAAGGGATTGTCCCAGGCGGCGGCGTGGCTCTGATCCGCGCCTCCAAAGCTCTCGACAAGCTGAAACTAACTGGTGACGAAGCTATTGGCCTCGAGATCGTTAGAAATGCTTGCTTTGCTCCAGCGATCGCCATTGCGAATAACTGCGGCAAAATGGGCGCGATGATCGCTGAAAAGATCGCTGAAAAAGAAGGCGCCTTCGGCTACAACGGTCTCACAGACGAGTTCTCCGATCTCGTGAAAGACGGCGTCATCGATCCCGTTCTTGTTACGAAGAGTGCGCTTGTGCACGCTGCCTCTATCGCAGGCATGCTCATCACCATCGCAGCCATCATCACCGACAAACCCGAACCCAAAAAAGCAGGCGCAGCTCCTTCCCCAGGTATGGGCGGCATGGGCGGAATGGGAATGGGCGGTATGGGCGGCATGGGTGGAATGGACTTCGGCGGCATGATGTAAAACCGCTTTACAACTTTGCCAATCGCTTTTAAAATAATCCCTCCTTAACCTAAGGGGGGATTTTTATGTCTATCAATGCAATCCGTTCTTATTTCGATATTCCCGTTGTTGGAGTGACTCCATTTCAAGAGGCCGTTTGCTGTTTGCCTATCATTGGCATTTTTGCCGGTGGAGCGGCTATGCTTCATGCAATGAATCAATCGACAAGCTGTCTGAAAAAGCTCGATCCAGAAAAGCATCACTACATTCCGGCAGAGGAAATTGCAAGCCTTAGAAATCAACTCGTCGAAACGACAAGAAGAGAGGCTTTTTTTGCTTCCCGCGCTCTCATCAGCGCAATTTTAACCACGGTGCTTGTGGCTTTGAATGTCTTTGCGCTACCGCCTTTCTGGCTTGCAGCCGCATTGTTTGTGACCGGTTATTCGGTTTACACGACTCATGAGGATCTAAAGGAGCTTCCCGCATTGCTCAGAGAACTTAGATCGCATTAGAGCCGAACTCGTGATTGAAGGGGAGCTTCCATATTTGGAGGGTCTTCAGATACTGGGATAGCGAAGGTTTTTCCGGAGTTTGAATGGCCGTGAATCGACTATTTGTTATTGCTTAATTCTAAGATGCTGATATTTAGTATTCAGTAACTGTAATATCTATATTAATAATTTGTTTACTAATAGATAATTATTTGTTATAATATTTATATTAAAATTTTAAATGTGTATTAAAAATGACAACAAGTCCTTCTTCTTCCAGTCAAAACAAGCCCGATAAGTGCCCGACTGTGGTTCTAAACGGAATCAGTTACAATGTCGCTATATCGAGACAAGATGCAGCAGGAAATAGCCTATCGCTTTCAAAAGAGGCTATAGGAGCCATTTTCCAGATTATTCAAAATGACTTCCAACATCTCTCGCTTCCGCCTTCGACTGAAACAACATTCACCTTACATGAGGAATCCAATCGATGTTGCTTTGAATCTAGAAAGCTTGCCGATAGAGCGATTATTGCGAATGGGGATATCGATCCAAACTGTAAGGAGTTGCTTCCGCTTTATCAGAGTCTGGAAAAAATCAAGAAGATCGCACATTCACCATTAAAACCGCCGGATAGTCCCAAACCGCTGGATAGTACAGAGAGTGATCCCGCCACGCATCCAAAACCGCCGCCAAATAACACGCCGGATGTCATTGCTACAACTAGGTCAACTCAAGGTGGAAGTGTTTTAACAAAGAAAAATGTTCTCCTAGCCGGGGTGACTATTCTTGGTCTTGGGGCCGCCGCTTATGTAGGGCTTCCTGCTCTCGCTGCTGCTTCTGCGTTATTTGGCGCTGCGCCTGCAGTTGCCAGCGCAACTGTAACTACTGGCGTGGGCGCATCGACTGTGGCAAGCGCTCTCGGCGCCGGGGCAACAATTCTTGGTGGAGCTGCCAGTGCAACTTTAACTGCCAGCGGGGCAGCAAGTGCATTGGTTGGAACCGCCGCTCTCTCTGTCGGAAGTACAACGACTCTTGCTGGAACAATGGGTACAGCTTTAGCTGTCAATGGGACAGCGAGTGCATTAGTTTGCCCTCTAGTATCCGGTGGTGCAATGACTGTTACCGGAACTGTGGGAGCATCTGCTCTGTCCGCAGCCACTGCTGCTGTTACTGCTATCTCCCCCCAAATTAGCACAGTTGTTGCTGGGGTCGGTGCCACAGCCCTTTTCGCAGCAAAGGGAAATGATACCTGCCCAGTCGATTCAAATCCTTTTCATGGAGTCATTGGCAGTCCATTCCAGGCAAATAACATAAGCCAATTGACAAGCGGAGTATCTTCAGATTCGAGCTTTATAGAAGAAGCGGAGGATGAAGCGGAAGTGGAGGTAGATGAAGAGCGCAGTTTTTGCGAGTCTCCCGCCTCTACAAATACAAGCTCTACGCTGAACGCCTTGCCTCTTGTATCTACATCTACCTCTGGCCCGACAGTTGTAGATCCGATTATTGCTCCGGCTGACCATGCACTTGATATCACAGCCCCTCTCGCAGCAAAGGGAAATGATGCATGTCCAGTCGATTCAAATCCCTTTAATGGAGTCATTAACACTCCATTCCCGGCAAATAACATAAGCCGATCGACAAGCGAAGCATCTTCAGATTCGAGCCTTGTGGAAGATGATTCAGATATAGACGAAGATGTATTTGAAGACTGCCTACCCTATGAGTCTCCTGTTTCGACGAATACAAACGTAACGACCCTTTCAGGAAATATCGCTACTCCGATGAGGATCGAACAATCAGTCATTGTTCCCGCTGATTCTAGACTTATACTTGATGCCCCTCTTACCGTTACAAGCCCGATGCCTCCTGCTTCTCCTTTTGTAAAACCAAATGCAGACTTATGTCAGTTTACGATTCCTCCAGATCATATCGCCACCCCGACGATTGTCAGAGGAAAAATGGTTATTCAGGGTACATCGAGACTTACCTCGACACTCAGTGTCCTGAACAGTGCAGGAGCTGGCAAAACACCCCTTGCAGAAGAAAGCACATCTCAGCCGACGACCCTATCTATTTCCCGCCCGATGGTTGTCAAACAACTGGAAATGGACGCTTCGGGTTCTAGACTTATACTGCGAGCGCCGGTCACAATAGACGCGTCTGCTGAAGCGCCCGTTTGCACTGTCACTCCGAATGGAATCACCTGTCATGCTGCTTCTGCCGGAAATAGCGTTTGCCTGCAGGCGCCCTAATCATCCTCTTTTGCATTCCTCGGGCAGCTGAATATGAAGCCTAACCATTCAGAGCGATGATGCTCCGAGACGGGCTTCCAACCCCACTTCAAGGTTTGCGCGAGATAATCCTCTTTCTGTTTCTCCAAAATTCCCGAAACGATCCAAAGTTTTGCCAATGGATTGAGCCTTTGCGGCGCAAATTGGCACTGTTCTGGGAAGATCATGTTCATAAGAAAGATGTTGTTGGCGGGGAGATTTTTCGGAAGGGTTTTTGAGAAGGTTGCAGAAAGTCCATTGAGATTGGCGTTTTGGCGGGCGTGGGTGAGTGCGGCGAGATCGATATCGATGCCGCGGGCTGATTCGGCGCCGAGGAGGAGCGCAGATAGGGCTAGAATTCCGCTGCCTGTTCCGATATCGATAACGGAGTGGCCTGCAACGCGCTCTCGCATCATTTCCAACATGAGGTAGGTGGTGGGGTGAGATAGATCGCCAAATCCAGCGCCAGGGGTTAGCAGAAGCGTTTGGGTGGGTGTCAGATGGATGTGCGCTTTCCCTTCGGTGAAGTTTTCGGCGAAAAGTGTCCACTGTTCTTCCCAATCGACAGCGCTTTTTGTTTTTTCTTCGACTAAAATCGCTTTTTTCGACGCGATCTTTTTCTTGCTGTGTCCGCCGATAAAAACTTCTCCTACCGCGTCGTCTTCGATCACATAAATGTCTTTGAGCCCTTTTTTTTCGAGCTCATGCTGCACTTCCTCGAGGTCTTCTATAACGCGGAATAGGTAGTAATAGCTCATCTGTTTTTCCAAAATGTGGGCAAAAAGAGGAGCAGGACGACGTAAAATTCAAGACGGCCTAAGAGCATCCAAAAGATGGCGAGAACTTTTGCAAAGGGAGAGAGGAATCCAAGCGACTCAGTGGGGCCGGCGGCGCGGAAGGCCATTCCTACGTTATTGAGAAGGGAGGCGATGAGTCCAAGCGATGTCTCTGGATCGATCCCGTCGAGGACGAGAATCACGGTCCCTAGGATGGTAAAAAAAGCGACGATGCAGAAAAAGCCGAGGACGGTGAGGGCGTTTTTGTCGTCGACTTCATGGCTGCCAATCCGAAATTTTCGGACGGTATCGGGGCGATAGAGCGATTCGAGCCGGTAAAGGAGGATTTTATAGGCGATGTAAAAACGGGAGGTTTTGATCCCTCCAGCGGTCGATCCCGACATGCCGCCGACAAACATGAGAAGGAGCATGAACATTTGGGGCGCAAAGGGCCATCGGTCGTAGTTGGCTGTGAAAAAGCCGGTGGTTGTCTGCATCGAAAGGGCTTGAAAGGTCCCTTCTCGAAAGGCTTCGGAGAGAGAGGCCGCTTCGCCGATGAGAAATGAGGAGACGACGATCGAACCTGTGAGGGCAATGCCGAGAAAGAGAAAAAAATCGGGGACGTAAATGCGGAAAAATTTAAAGCGGAGCATATGGAAAAAGAGGGAGAAATTGATGCTGCCTACGATCATGAATGCGATGACAATCCATTCGGTAGCGGAATTATGATAGCTGGCAATGCTGTCGTTGCGGACTGAAAATCCCCCCGTTGAAATGTTCGAGAGAGAAATACAGAGCGCGTCGAAGAAAGGCATTTCGGTATTGGTCCAGGTCAGAAGAACTATTTCGAGCAGAGTAAAGAAGAGATAGAGTTTCCAAAGGCGGGAGGCGGTTTCTCGGACGCGGGGACTGATTTCATCTTTGATGGGACCGGTTGTCTCCATTTGATAGAGGAATTTGCCTCCCACTCCCAAAGCCGGGAGAACCGTGAGGAAGATGACGACGATTCCCATGCCGCCAATCCATTGCATCAGACTGCGCCAGAGAAGAATGGCTTTGCTGACCGCTTCAACGCCTGAATGAAGAATTAGGCCTGTGTCAGAGTCTCGGATTGGATCGACGGTGCCTGAATAGGTATATGTTTTGTCGGGAACGTGGGGATTGGTGACGTGGATGGGCGCCTCTTCTCCTGAAATTGGATTGTAGGCTTTGGGGCTGATCATCGTGACGCCCGTGGTGGTGAGACCTGACATCGCTTCAAAATAGGCGTCGAGGGGATTTAGCGTGTGGCTGAAATAAAATGGCAAGGCGCTGATAAAGGAAGTGACAATCCAGATCAATACGACAACTAGAATGCTGTCTCGCCGATATAAGGGGCTTACTTTACGGCCGCCGATGAAGCGAAGAATAAGCGCTGAGGCTAAACAAATGATCAACGAGAGAGCAAAAGCCAGCGTGCTGTGGGGCTGAGGATGAGAGGCCGGATTCCATTGATAATAACCAGCTACGCCGAGAGGAATACAGAGGATGAGCCCCAGGTAAAAGAGATATTTGCTGATGATCTGGCAAATCATTTCAGTGGAACAAAAGTTGCAATTTAGGGACTTGTTGTGGGTGGCAAATAGCGATGACAATGTCATCGGGGCATAAGATCCGATTTCCCCGTCCGACTGTGACGCACCCTTGACTTTGAATCACGGCGATGAGAAGTCCTTTTGGCAGATTGAGGTGGGAGAGAGGGATGCCGACGAGTTTTGAGGAGGGAGATACTTTCAGTTCGACGATTTTCGCAGCATCGCAGCTGAGCGAGGCGATGGAGAGCGTTGTCTCTTCATCCAAGATCGAGAGGATTCGGTTCGCTACATTCACTCTTGCAGATAGGGCGGGCATGACTCCCACTTTTTCTAAAATCGGTACATAGTATCCTTCAGTGATTTGGGCGATCACTTTTTTGCATCCGAGTTGTTTCGCTAGTGCTCCAATGAGAATATTTGTTTCATCTTGCTGGGTGCAACTGACGAGTGCATCGGCATTTTCGATTTTCTCAGATTGGAGAAGGTGCGGGTCGCGTCCATCGCGGTTGATGATCGTCGCATCGGGGAGAATCTCGGCCAACTCTGCACAGCGGGACGGATTTTTTTCGATGATTCGCACCCCAATCCTTTGCTGGCACAGAAAATGGGTCAAATGGACAGCGACGGCTGTGCCTCCCACTAACACCACCGATCGGATCCGGTGCTCAGGAGTCTGGAAAATCTCATGCAGTTGATGCATCACTTTCGCCTCGCCGACGAGCGTCACCTGATCGCCTGGCAAAATATGATCGCCCCCATGAGGAATCAAGACCGTTTCTCCATCTGCCATTTTGCGCCGGATCAAACCCGCAATCAAATCTTCCGGCAGCGAAAGTTTGTGGATTGGAAGTCCCCCCTGATCCCACTGATCGGGAATTTGGATGGTGCGCATATGGATCGCCCCATGGGCAAAGTGTTCCATCGCCAAATCGCCTGAACGGGCCAACACTTTGAATAAATCTTGAGCCGCCAACACTTCGGGGCCTACAAAATAGTCGACGAAAAATAGGCGACCTAAATCAAGGCGGGGATAATTAAGAGCTTCTCTGGCCTGCATTCTGGCAATGGTCTTTGGAAACCCCAGGTTTTTCGCAATCGAGCAACAGACTAAATTTGTCTCATCATTGCCCGTCGCAGCAAAAAACAGGTCGGGCTTACCTTCGATCAAATCCTCAAAGAGCTTCCAGCTTGGGGCCTGTGCAAGGAGCGTGGCTACATCGCTTTCCCGACCTGCCTTTTCAAGCGCTTTCGGGTCCTTGTCGATGAGGGTTACGTTATGCTCTTCTTCAGAAAGGATGGATGCTACGTAGGAACCTGTGCGACCCGCACCTAAAATCACGATGTTCATACTTTCTATCGTATTGCGAGGGCCATTTCCCCGCTATGAAAAAGCGCGCTCTCGGAGGAGCGCGCGTGGATGAAATTAATTGCTATAAAGAAGCGAATCTACGCCATAGATGGGCACTGCTTTAATCGCATCACAAGGACAATCCCTTTTCATCGCTTTTCCGATTCGATCTAAAAGTTGATGGACTGTTGTCATCGGTTTACCCACAGTCCCTGCCTGTTTCGCACTATAACTAAGAACCCGGTCTTCAGATTTATTGCTTAGATTGGCTCCTCGAAGAAGTTCTGTTAAATTCGTCATATTCATATTTGTATGTTGTTGTCCTGTAGCTAGAGTATAAATATACTGAATCTCATTATTAACCGCTTTTGCACAAGCCGACGCTTTTTCTGCCGTCTCGAATACAAAAGAGGCTTCAGGGATCGCTCCTAATCCTACGTAAATTTCTTGGAGTCCATCTACTTGCTGATAAGATCCCACTCCAATGGGTTGTGTCGATGATGTGGCTGCTGTTGACATAAATAACCTCTGGGTTGTTGAGAAAGGCGGCTAGCTTAAATTTTTGAATTATTTCATGCAATTGGCAAAATTTTTTTCAAGAGACTGACTCGCTAAATTTCCCAATATCCCTCCACTTATGCTAACATTCCCTCGCTATGAAAAAGCACCCGATCGCCACC
>Ga0206803_1054_pt1 | contig 27916 bp, 26 predicted proteins | sample Alteio_BWOrgCont_61_FD_152909 | JGI IMG/M metagenome (GOLD analysis project Ga0206803, IMG submission 152909) | Enriched cells from forest soil in Barre Woods Harvard Forest LTER site, Petersham, Massachusetts, United States -... | ecosystem: Environmental > Terrestrial > Soil > Temperate forest >... | reverse complement strand
GCCAAAGAGTTTATAGCAATCCGCGTTATAAGGATGAACATTCTCACATTTGAATTTTGAACCCCTCCTCGCCGCAATCCTCCCCATTCCATTTTTAACGAGAAATCGTTCTCGTTAAAAAAGGGCCCCACCCGTTGGGCCTTAATACCTCACTCTCTCTAAGGCTTGGCAGGCTATTTGTGGGGGCCTTGGCCGAGGGACCATTTCTTGAGCAGGGCTTCGTAGGCGCCGCTCGCCTTAAGTTCGGCGAGTCCTTCGTTGAAGGCGTGCATGAGTGGGGGAGTCTCGTGTACGCGTGTCAGGAGGCGTAGCCCTAAGTCGTTCAGGGGGGGGGTGACGATTTTGAGCTGGCCCTTGTAGATATTTTGGCAATAGCTGGATGCGATGACGACATCGACAATGGCGCCATCGATCGCTCCAGAGACGACGTCGTTGAGCGCCTGTGGAATGCTGTCATAAGGCCGTATCAAGATTCCCGGGTTTTTCTCTAAAATAAGAGCTCCGTCGGAATCAGCCAGGTAGGCGATTTCTTTGCCGCCTAGCTGATCAATCGACTTCCAGGCAGAAGAAACAGGGACAATGAGTACGGGTCCTGTCATCAGAAAGGGGTGGGAAAAATCAAAAGTCGATTGGTTGAAGATATAGGGAGGAAGAGAAGAGAGGATCCCGTCGCAGCTTTTCGTTTTCAAATTCGATATAAGGACGTCCCAGTTCACAGGAAGAAATGAGAGCTTCATTTTTTTCATTTTGCTGATTTCCCGCAAAAGATCGCGCGAAAACCCTGTCACATTATTTTCTTGCCCCTTGAAATCCATTCCATACCAGGCTACGTCGACACCGATGGTATAAGAACCATTCTTGTGGTCGCTCCCGCAAGAGAAGAGGAAAAGGAAAATCAGGGAACATAGAATTTTCGAAATTTTAAAAACGGTCTGCATGTGTTACTCTTGCTTTACCCTTAAAAGAATATCTATGACAAAAGCTTATCTGATTGTCAATTTCGGCGGTCCCCGCCATCCAGGCGAAATCGCCCTATTTCTGCGAGAACTGCTCACCGACCAGGATGTCGTCCGGACGGGCTGGCCGCAATTTTGGCATAATTTGTTCTTTTCGCGTATGGCTAAAAAAAGGGCTAGGCAAGTTGCCCATGATTATGCCTTGATAGGAGGGGCCTCTCCCATCTATGGGGATACCGAGAAAGTAGCCGAGGAGTTGCGTAAAGCCCTCGGGTCCCCGGTTCTTACTTTCCATCGCTATTTGCCGGATACTCATGCCACATTTATACGACAGGTCGAGGAGCTAGAATGCAGGGAAATTACCGTCTTTCCTCTATTTCCTCAATTTAGTTATGCGACGACGGGGAGCATTGCCCGGTGGTTCCACAATCATGTATGCGGCAAGACCGTACGTAAAATGCGTTGGCTCAAATCCTATCCGGTCCATCCGTCCTTTGTGGAAGCCACCCAAAAGACGATGCGAGATTTTATGCAGGGCCACGGCCTCTCTCTTTCCGAGGTGTTTTTCCTATTCTCTGCTCATGGCCTGCCCCGCAAGTTCATCTGCAGCGGCGATGTTTATGAAAGTGAATGTGAAAGATCGTATGCAGCTGTCATGGCTGGCTTTCCAGGCGTCCCCGGCCTTTTGAGTTATCAGTCGAAATTCGGGCGCGGCGAGTGGCTCCGTCCCTATACGGAAGAGGTGGCTTCTTCGATTTTACACTACCATCAGGGGAGGTCTTCTATAGTCGTTGTGCCGATCAGTTTTACGTCGGACCATATAGAGACTCTTTTCGAAATAGAGCATCTATACCTCCCTGTTATCCGCAGCTCTGGCATCCAAGCTTATCGGTGTCCGGCCCTCGGACTCAGTCCTGACTGGCTGCAAGCCATACTCGCCATTCTCCGCTCACAGGATCTATCCTCCAACGATATGCTCATCCGCCATAACCGCAAACCCTGCTGCCCCCGCAACAGATGTGTCTTTGAAGAATTATAAATAGACTTCTTTCGAAACTCAGTGGTTACGAAAATTTTACGCAAAGACGCGCAAGACGCAAAAAATACACTTTTCAATTTTCTCCTCGTCTTCGCGGCGTGGCGTCTTTGCGTTGATATCATCTTTCACGGTATTTAAAGGAAGATGGCTTTGAGGGCGTAGTACATGAGGATGCTGACGAAGGCGCTGGCTGGTAGTGTGATGATCCACGAGAGCACGATATCGCGCAGGACAGCCAGGTTGATTGCATGAATGCCGCGCGCCAAGCCGACCCCTAATATCGACCCGACCAGACAGTGCGTTGTAGAAATAGGCAGACCTAATTTGGATGCAATCAGGATCGTAGTCGCAGCTCCAAATTCAGCGGAAAATCCACGTGTGGGAGTAAGCTCAGTAATTTTTTTTCCAACCGTCTCGATGACACGCCATCCCCACGTCGCTAAGCCTACCACGATCCCTAAACCTCCTAAGGCGAGCAGCCAAAGCGGGATGGGAGAAGTTTCTGCAATGTATCCATTAGCGATTATGTCTAGTACAGCTGCAACAGGGCCTATGGCATTAGCGACATCATTAGCTCCATGGGCAAAAGCGACAAAACAGGCACTAAATATTTGGAGCCATATAAACATTTTCTCCACGACGTGGTAATCGGAGACTTTATCAGGGAAATTGCTCTCCTGGCGCATCTTGGAAGAGAGTTGCTGTACTTCTTCCAGAAGCTGGCAAACTCGATCATGGGTTTCGTGAAAAGAACTCACCCTGGCGCGCTGCAAGTGTTTGACCGCTTTTTCTAGGCTGATGATGGATTGAGGAGGATGAGATATGGCGCAGGAAGTTCTTTCGAGTTTCCATCGTTGTAAAATAAAAAAAGTTACAAGGGCGGCTACCGAAGCGACGATCAGCGCGATACCTAGCGATTCAGGAAATGAAAAATAGATATCGAGATTATGCAAGCCATGGAGAATTAGACTGAGGGTAAAGGTGCCAAACACAATGGCCATTAAAAGCGGCATGAGCCGCCTTGTGGCATCTATAGGGCTCATGGCAAAGAGGATCTTCCTCTGCAGAACGCCAAAAATGAGGTACGAGATAAGGCCGCTGAAGACAGGGGATATCACCCAGCTGAAAGCGATTGAAGAGACCTCTTCCCATTTGACAGCATCGACTCCGCCAATAAGAACGCCAAAGCCGAGAATGGATCCGACTATCGCGTGTGTTGTCGAGACTGGCCATCCGAAAAAAGAGGCGATTTGCAGCCAAATTCCTGTACCAAGAAGCGCTCCGCACATGCCAAGGACTAATATAACGGGATCTGTTACGAAAAGACTGGTGTCGATCAAGCCGCGCTGCATGGTTTCCGCGACATTAGAGCCGACAAAAAAAGCTCCGCTGAATTCAAAAATCGCTGCTAAAAATACAGCGCGCCGAATCGTCAAAGCTCCAGAGCCGACGGAGGTCCCCATGGCGTTGGAGACATCATTGGCCCCGATGTTCCACGCCATGTAGAACCCGATGACCAAGACGAGGATTCTCAGTATGGATTCTGTTTCCATTATCCTACTATTTTAATTCTAGGACCATTCGGATGCGGTTCGCTAATCTCTCAGAGGACCCGGAAATATTACTGAGGGCCTCAAGTACTTTCATCCATAAATAAAAAGCAGGGGGCGAAAGCTTGGCTCCTGAAGAAAACAACTGTTTCAACAGGACGTGCTTGGCCAAAGTCGCCTTATGCTCTTTGTAGGCTGTCTCTTCCACCATCGTCTTGACTTTTTCCGCTTCGATGCCGCCAAAGGACGATTCTAGGAGCTCTTCGATTTCGCGCATAATCTGCCAAGAAGAATTAAATACTTCCAATGTCAGAGCGTAAAGTTCGGTAAAGCTTTTAGCGAACTCCTGGTAGTTTTCTAAAGGGTGCAGCGTAAGGAGTATTCCCACCTCTTCGGCCCGGTCGGCGATGCTGTCTTGGACGGCGAGGATTTCCAAAAACTGGCTGCGGTCTATGGGAAGAAAAATGCTTTTCGGGAGGTGGTTGCGGATATCGTTTTTTGTCAGATCGGCTTCGTGTTCGAGTTCGGAAAGCTCCCTAGAGAGCTTCTCGATAGTGGGCATATCGGCTGTGGCAAGAGTCTCAACCAAAGCGGTAAGCTTTTCTATACAGCTGGCTACTTTATTGATGTGCGTGCGCAGCGGGGCAAAGGGGGATTTGCCGAAAAGGCGGGCAATTGTCAGCATACTCCACTCCTGCAAAAGATCTAAGCGAGGATCACTTATAGGAGAGAAGGTCTTTAAGGTAAATAAGAAATATTAGACCATCAAAGTGTAGGCTGGAAATATCCCTAAAGTCGAGAGTGAGTGCACAGAGAGGAATTTTTCTTTCTCTGTGTACTCGGTGATCTCTGTGGTGAAAATTCTTCTGCGTAGTTTAGGCGTCAGAAATTACTTGGCGAAAATGGTGGCTTTTTCGGCTTCTGTCAGCTCGCGCCATTCGCCGGGTTCGAGCGTGCCAAGGTTAAGGCCGCCGATGCGGATACGCGATAGGGAAACAAGTTCGAGGCCTGCATTAGCTGCAAGGAGGCGAACTTCTCTTTTTTTACCTTCTTTTACGGCCACTTTGAGGGTTCCTTTGCGTACTTTGGTCACACGCACAGGTTTTACCCAAGCACCTTCGATCACCATGCCCTTGGATATGGTAACGAGATGCTCATGGCTGACTTCTTGAAGCACTTTGACAAGATATTCTTTGACGATGTCGGCTGAAGGGTGAATGACCCGATTTGCAAAATGGCCATCGTTGGTCACAAGCAAAAGCCCTGTCGTATCACGGTCGAGGCGCCCGATTGTAAAGACGCGGACGCCTAAAGGGGCAAATAAGTCGACAACGAGTTTCTTTCCATCCAGCCGTTTTTGGCTGCAGATGTACCCGTGTGGTTTATTGAGTATATAATAAACTTTTTGCTGCACAGATTTAACTGGCTGCCCATCCACGTGGATCCGGTCTTTGTCCAGAGTGACGCGCGTTTGGGGCTCAAGGACGGTTTGTCCATTTACCGTGACTTTACCGGCAAAGATCAGCTCCTCGCAGGCCCTGCGAGAGGCGACACCGGCTGCAGCGAGAGTTTTGCTTAAACGTTGGGTGGTATCCATATGGCCAAACATCATACCTGACTTACACTTAAGATTGCAATCGGCACAAACTGAGAAATGAGATAAAATACGGGATGTCAACAATTGTTTAGGTCAGGCAATGGGAAAACTTATTTTACTTCGCCACGGGCAATCCGAATGGAACAAGCGCAATATTTTCACGGGGTGGGTCGATATCCCGCTTAGCGTGGAGGGGATTGAAGAGTCGCTGAGGGCCGGTAGGAAAATTGCCCATCTCCCTATCGATGTGATTTTTACCTCTACCCTCGTAAGGGCGCAGACGACTCTTTTTTTAGCGATGAGCCAGCATAAGGGGGGGAAGGTTCCCTGTGTCATACATGAAGAAGACAGCCGTCTACGGGATTGGGCGGGTATTTATAACGCAGCTTCCGAAGAGGGCTGCATTCCCGTTTTCACAGCCTGGGAGCTCAATGAACGGATGTATGGAGAATTACAGGGGTTGAACAAACAAGACACCATCGATCGTTTCGGCGCCGAGCAGGTACAATTATGGCGGCGCAGTTATGAGACAGCGCCCCCTGAGGGGGAGAGCCTTTCGATGACGGCTAAACGGACGATCCCTTATTTTGAAAAACGCATTCTTCCTTGTTTAAAGGAAGGCAAAAACGTATTCGTCTCCGCTCATGGCAATTCTTTACGCGCCATTGTTATGGACCTCGAAAAACTCTCCCACGCCCAAGTTCTGGCATTAGAGATCGGTACGGGAGAGCCGCTGATCTATGAGTACCAGGGTGGAGCCTTCCATAAGGACAAGCTATGAGTGAGGGGATTTATCTCGATAATCATACGATCACGCAGCCATCGCCTTCTGCAATCGAGTCCATGCTTCCTTTTTACAAAGAATACTGGGGAACGCCTTTATCACTGCATCAGAAAGGACAAGAGCTCTTCGGGCCTATCGACCAGTCGATGTCGCGGATTTACGAAGCAATAGGGGCAGATTTTGAGGACCAGTTCACTTTGACGGCTAGTGGAGCGGAAGCAAATGCCCAAGTCTTCTTTTCCACTTATATTGATTTCACGCGCGAAACAGGGCGGAACCACTTTCTTGCGCCGGCGATTGAAGATCCTTCTATTTTACTTGGGCTTCAAAGGTTGGAAAAGCTCGATTGCGTCTGCAAACTCCTGGCTGTAGATGCCTGCGGTAGGCTTCGGCCGGAAGTTTTGGAAGAGGCTATTAAGCCCCGCGCCGCCCTGCTCTCATTATCGTGGGCAAACAGCCTAACGGGCGTCATACAGCCTATAGCCGATCTGGCACGCATTTGCCGTGACAAAGGAATCCGTTTGCATGTCGATGCAAGCACAGTGATCGGAAAACTCTTCTTCCGTTTTGATGACGCCGGCATCAGTTATCTCACCTTTGATGGCGATCGTTTCCATGCACCAAAAGGCACAGGCGGTCTTTTTTGCCGTAAGGATTGTCCGCTCCACACTTTGGTCGCAGGTTCTCCCAATATGAATGTAGGCGGCCTTGTCGCCCTTGGAATGGCGATGCAAGAAGCTCAGCAGAACTTTGATGCGGTGTGCACGGAAACAGCCCGCCTGCGCGATAAATTCGAAGAGGCTATTGCTCAGGCAATCCCTAAGTCCTGCCTCTTTTTTCAGGAAGCGGAGCGATTACCGAATACTTCGGTAATCGCTTTTCCAGGCGTATCTGGCGAGACCTTGCTGTACGCGCTCAATCGGCGAGGCGTTTACGCCTCGATTGGCGGCGGCAACTCTCAGAAACTAGGGGCTGTTCTGCGCTCATGTGGTGTGGATATGGCCCTAGCCGCATCCGCGGTCAGTTTTGCGCTTTCTTACCAAACCCAGGAAGACGAGATCGAACGCGCCATCGCTATCATCACAGAAGCTGCTCAGCAGGCCCGCAGAGTGACCGGAGGGTTGTTGTGAAGCGGCGTCATTTTTTACCTGCCCCATGTTGGATGCTCTATAGCAAAAAAGTGCATAGCCGTATCGCACAGCCTCTATATTCTGGTGCTTTTCATCCGGAAGATGCATTAGCCCGCAATGTCCGCCTTGTCTCTGGCCAGGAAGGACAAATTAGTGAAGGGCAGGCCGTACGCTTATTTTGGCTCGTCGATGAGAGCGATGGCATTGTTGTAGACGCCTGTTTTGAAGCATTCGGCCCTCCTGCTTTAATTGCAGCGGCAGATCTAGCGTGCGAAGTGCTCATTCGCAAAAATTACGACCAGGCCAGGCGCATCAGCGCGGAAATCGTCGATCGGCAGGGGCGTGATAAGGCCGACAGGCCCGCATTTCCAGACGAGGCGGGAGGATTGCTCAACGTCGTCCTTTTTGCAATTGAAGTGACGGCAGATCAATGCATGGACATTCCTTTTGCCGATACTTATATCTCCTCGCCTATAGACGCTTTGCCGGGAATGGAAGGAAACGGCCATCCGCAATGGAAAGAGCTCACGACCAAGCAGAAAATAGCTCTTCTTGAAGAGATCATCGCGAGCGACATTCAACCCTATGTCCAACTCGATGCAGGGGGCGTCCAAATTGTGAATCTTCTAGATGATCGCGAAGTGGTGATCGCCTATCAGGGGTCTTGCACATCCTGCCATTCCGCTACAGGCTCGACGCTTACCGCAATTCAACAGATATTGCGGGTCAAAGCCTCGCCCGATCTCATCGTGACCCCCGACCTTTCCCTACTTCAGCACTAAATAACTCCGAAAATCGTGCCCGTGTGCGCATCCACCCAATAGTGCTGGGTATTTCGCGTTCTGCAATTCTTGTGTGGAGTGCGGCGACCCGGCGCCGCTTTTCTTTCGCGCGGCTTGACGCGCGATAAGAGGCATCGACAAGTCGATGTCTAACAAAGCGGCGCCAGGTCGCCGCACTCCAAAATGAGATGCGCGGTTTGTTACGCCAGGCAGACTATGGGTAATAGGAAGCGGGCACGGGCACGTTTTTCGGAGGTGTTAGCTATCCCGTTACTTCTTGCGGAGGCTGCCCGAGCAAAAATGGCGCTCTTGCCCGTCTGGGCATTCGAGAACGAGCCGGCCCAAGTCGTCGATTTTTTGGCAAATCGCCGAAAACGATCCTTCCGGATGGGAAAAAAGGACTTCCTGACCTTTGTAGGCGAGATAGCTGTTATACTCCGCAGCAAAAGGACAGAATCCTGTTTGCTGCAATTTTTGCAGATAGAGCAGGAATTTCTGCAGGAGCGCGTGAACAAGTGCAGGGAGAGACATGGGTTTTCTGCTATGCTCTACAAGGGAAGTTGCTGGTTGGTCGATGTTCTTTAGATATTCGGGAGCTATATTGACGTTCATCCCTAGCCCGAGAATAATGGCAAGCCCATCAGAGACGACAATAGTTTCGCTTAAGATGCCGCCTGCCTTTTTTTCCCCTAATAGGATATCGTTAGGCCATTTCAAGGATGGAGCGAAGCCTAGCTCCTTGAGTACATTGGCAGTGCTTAGCGCAAGAATTTGTCCGAGATTAACGAACCAGGGAAAATCTCGAGGAAGGACAAAGAAAAAAGTTGTATAGAGATTGCCCAGAGGAGGGGAGAACCACACTTTTTCGCGCTGACCTCTCCCTGCTGTCTGCCCATCGGCTGTAATACAAGTAAGAGCGTCCGGATCGAATTCATGAGCATGCTGTTTCGCCCAGCTACTCGTCGAGTCGATGCTGGTAAAATGGAGAGTGTGAATCGTTTTGCCGTCAAACATGGAATAAGAATATCATAAGGATCTTAAACGTAGAAGGGGCCTATACTCCGCGCGGTTAGGTGCTTAAATTTTTGGCTGCTAGATTTTGAGTCCCAGTAGCGCTGCAGAGGACGAGGTAAACTTGAGTAAGTTTGTGAGTCCGAGCAGCATGCTGGGGCTCAAAAGATGCTTATCAAAAATGTTAATGACCTAACCGCGCGGAGTATAAATGTGGGATCATCGCTGTTTACGGCGCATTGACTGGCGAACGGTACCTCTTTTGCTGGCACTGATGATGATCAGTATCCTTGTTATTGCGTCCACTACTGGCGATCCTCAAAATACGGGAGTGGATAGCATTTTCCCTCCTCTAGCTTTGAGCCAATTGCGTTTTTTTGGTTTAGGCTGGCTCGTCTATTTTTTTGTAGCCGGGATCGATTATACAAAGTTGCGCAGGTGGGCCTGGGCCATCTATCTCATTACGATCGTATTGTTGTTCGGCCTTTTTTTTACCCCAGCTATACAAAACGTCCACCGATGGTACCGAGTCCCTTTTATTGGCTTCGCTTTTCAACCTTCTGAATGCGCTAAGCTCGCAGTTGTCATTATGCTGAGCTGGTTTCTTGATGCGTATGCCCGCACGGCCTATATGGCCAGGGTAGCTCTCCAGGGACTATGTATTGTCGGACTCCCTTTCCTCTTGATCCTCAAACAGCCGGATCTCGGTACCAGCCTTATCCTCTTTCCCATCACTCTCGTGTTATTTTACTTGGCTGGGGTGCATAAAAAAATTGTTACTTGGATGCAGCTCCTTGGCGCCGGTGCGTTCGTCTTTGTGAGCATGATGTTTCTCGGTATACTCCCTCATGAAAAAATCCGTCCCTATGCAACGACAATTTTGAAAGAATATCAATATGAGCGCCTTAACCCCCATACCTACCATCAAAAGTCTGCCCAAACAGCGATTGGACTAGGGGGGTGGACGGGAAGCGGGTGGCGTAAAAGTGAATTTACAGGCCGCCAGTGGCTTCCGGAATCTCATACCGACTCCGTATTCGCAGCCTATGGTGAGGAGTTCGGAGTGGTAGGTATTTTTTTCCTGCTGCTCTTTTTTTTCGGTTTGCTCTATTTTAGTTTTCAAGTAGCGGCAGTTGCCAAGGATCAATTTGGGAGATTGCTATCCGCTGGGATAACAGTGTATCTTGCTATGCACGTCATCGTAAATATGGGAATGATGTGTGGCTACCTCCCGATTACAGGGGTGCCCTTGATTCTCGTGACGTACGGCGGTTCCTCGATCTTGTCGACCATGGCCGCATTAGGTATCTTGCAAAGCATTTATAGCCGAAGGTTTATGTTCTGATGCCGCACCATCTATTTCTCCAACAGCCGAGCTCCTGGTTGGGCGAAGGCAAAATTCGATTGAACATGGTCGAGGACGAGCTGTCCTTTTTTACACGATGGAGTATGGGATTTTTAAATGAAGAAGGAGGAGAGCTTGGAGGGATCATACGCTGCCTGCAAGAAATCCAGGTCAAGGGCATGGCGGACATCATGCATAACCAGTTCACTATCCGTGATTTTACCCTCAACTCATTTGTGATAGAATTGGAAAACCAAGCGTTGGGCAAGGTCTCAGGCATCGGCCTTCTGAATCAAGAAATAATCGGTTGGGAGTTTCGTATTCCCGAACTGGGTTTTGAAGGTTTTGAGTTTTACGAAAAGCAGGCCGATGATTCCTATCTCATGCGAGCGGAATATGCAACATCTGATCAATTTCGCACGATGATCAACGGTAAAATTTGGCAGCAACACCCTAAGGCAGCAAAAGAGGCAGAAAAAAATGAATAACGTGATCATCCGGTTACTTGCATTACCAGTTATTCTGCTGATGGCCGGGTGTTTCCACTCGCATGTCATGTCACGCGATGTCTATGACTGCATAGCGATCGGCATGCCGATCGCTGACGTTGAGGCTCAAGCGGGCCAGCCCCGGGATATACGTTCTAGGGGGAGCGATGTTACCGAGTACGAATATATCGAACGTATCAAGATACAAGCTCAACCCGACCATTTTTCCGTCGAGAATATCTATTACATAGACGTTCTTCAGGGATATGTCGTCGGCAAGCGCATGGTTACGCATAGAACGCCCGCGTACAACGTCCTCTACGACACCCAGCCCAACTACGCAGCTCCTTAAACGCAGAACGCAGAACGCAAAATGCTGAATGGACTTTTCGTTCAGCATTTTGCATTTAGCGTTTTGCGATGTTATTTTGTGGCTTCCACTTCCAAACGATCGACGATAAAGCTAACTCTACCTAGGGAATCAGCAGGAAGAATCTTTAAATAGTTGTCCAGAAGCTCTGTGAGAAATGTCTCTTTCTGGTCAGCGGGAAGGGGTCTTAAATAAGGAAACCACTGTTTCAAAAAACCATGAAAGGCCGCACGTGAAGGAAAGAACTCGTGCTTCGTTGTTACGTCAAGCCGCATAGGGGTTAAATGCGCATCAATGATAAGTTTCCGATACTCATCAGGCTGATAGAATCGCCATGGAGCAGAGAAATGTGTGAAGGTGCTTTTCCAACGCTCGCTCGAGATTGTTTTTTCAAGCGCCTCTTGCATAGCAGCAGGGAGACCAGTGGGTATTTGGACCCATAGCTTGCCTCCATTTTTAAGTGCTTTTTCAAAGCCTTGCAAAGCTTGAGCTTGCTCGAGAACCCATTGCATGACGGTAAAGGAAGTGATGAGATCAAATTTTTTATCGAAATTGAGCTTGGCTGCATCTTGAACCTCAAACTCAAGATTGGGATGGCCTGAAATATTCCTGGCCATTTGGATCATAGAGGGAGAGATATCCACTCCAATCACAGATCCCTGCGGGACGGCTCTTGCCATGTCCGCCGTGATTTTCCCATCGCCGCATCCAACATCCAGGATAGTCTCCGATCCTTTGAATTGGACTCCCTGCATAAAATCATCTGCAGAGGCCTTTTGAGATTCGGAATTTTTTGCATACTCATTGCCTTTCCAAGGGTCTTGTGCCTGATTCGCGCAAATGGAAGTGATGGCAAACAACAAGACGAAGATGCGAATACAAAAGATTTCCATGGGTTTCTCCAGGTGACAATGTGCAATGCTCGTACTCTGCTGAACCAGGATTTCGTTTCAGCATTCAGCATTTTGCCATTTTGCTTTATTTAAATAGATGGAGCAGTCGAGAAATTTATTCGATTAGGCAAGAAATCCACCCACTTTATCCATTCTTATGGCCGAGATATAAGGGTAGTTATATCCATAAATGTGGATAAAGTCCCTGTACACGACAAAAAGTAGGATCACTTAACCTCGGCGGTCAAACTATGGGAAAAACTGGGCCTTAACAGACGATTGTTAACGGATGAAGCTAATTATTGTCGAGTAGAGAGGTTGGGTACAGAAGAACTTAGGCGGTTAGCAATTCCAGGTCAAACAGTGGATCCCGCCTTCGTACTTCTCGAGTAATACTCCAGCATCGCGGATATAACCGATACGGCAGCGGGGAATTGCTCTTTCAAATGCCGCTTGTAAGTACGCGCAGCTTCTGGGTCCGCCGTTAGTGATATACATACAAGAAGGTGATTCTTCCAAGACGAGTGCATTCATAAAATTCAACGGTAGTGCTTCGCGGTTTCCTCGATAAACTCCTGGGACAGGAATCGCTCTGCAACCAATCTCTTTAAGCACCTCACGCCGCTTGCGCTCCATGGGTTTATATTGCATTCTTCTACGTTCCGCTTGTTTAAGGTATATTTTTTTGAGACTTCGGGGTGAAGAGGGGGCGGTGAGAGTTTTTACCCGCTGAGGGCAAATGCCACTCTCTATCCATTCTCGCTCGAATCGCCTCGTGAACCGCTCCTCGCCGTAATCCCTGCCCTTCAGGGCTGGGTCAAGGCGGGATTCAGACAGGTCATTATCCTTGGCGTACGAAGAATCTCCTCCCTTCAGGAGGGGCCCGATACGCGAGAACGATTTCTCGCGGAGCAGGGAGGGGACGGAGTTCTTCAATCGTGCCGGATCTAGGGGCCCTATACGAGTTTCATCCCAAGAAGAGAGCACTTTTATTACTTCTGCTTCTTCATGTACAAGAACATCCCCTCCTGGAAGGGGCGTAAGGTCCATATCAATATGAAACTCACCTTGAGGGATATAGGCGATGTTTTTTTCGGGAATCCCTAATTCTGCTGCAATTACCCGTTTCGTTAAGGCAAGCTTAGCTTCTATGTCCTGAGCAAATGCCCAATCGACTTCTCTATGCGAGGCTGTTATAGCTTCGTATTCTTCAGCGGAAAGGGGATTCATTCCCATTCTGCACCAGAAATTCGATTCTGCTTCCGGGTCTCCTTTTGGAGCCAAAAATTGGTCTAGGCCGCGGGCAGGCTTTCCACTATATTTCTCCACTCGGCGGTTATAGGCTTTTGCCATGGTAAGAACTCGTGTAGATGGCGGTTTCTCGCTTGCAAGAACACGCAGCATTTCTCTCTGTTCCTTAAAACACCCCTGCTCTTCTAATCCGATCATGCTGAGAAATAAGCTAAAATCTCCTATTAATGCTACCGTTTCTCTAGAGACATTTTTCGAAAAATAACAGTTTCCACCTTCTATAGAACATTTGGAACGCTGATAGTTCAAACCTTTCTGCCTGGCCTGTTCAATAAGAGCGCTTTGTGTAGCCGCGTTGGCAGTAGCCGCGGTTCCAACAGATACCTCCGAGAAAAGATCGTAACTAAGAGAAATAAATAACGAACGCAGCTGCATCCCTATATGGGGTGATTTTATGGGATAAGGAAATAATTGCGTCCCATTAGGCAAGGTAACTCTATGATCCCTTCCCCAAAAGAACTGTTCTTCCTTTGGTGTGAGAGAATCTGAAGTAATCCTAAGAGAACTTCCAGGAGAAATCGCCCGGACGACCTCGTTAAGCTCATCGCGTATTTCCTCATTTCCGACTACAATTTCTGCTCCGCGCCGGGATTTAAAGGCCCGGCTTACATAGCATTTTACCCGATTCTGAAGACATGCGAGATCCCGGCCAAGTATGCGAAAATCTCTTTGGAGGGATGGATCGTCGATTGCGGAAATTCTTTGGCCGATCTCTCTAAGAGAGGCGGTGATTCTTGTGATATCCGTCTTAGCAGTCCGCAGCCAATCTGCGTCAAGCTTGGTCCCCGGGCTCCCATTCAGTGTAGCCTGATGCCTCCGCACGGTGGCGCCAAGAGTCATGATTTCGTGCTCAGGGGGCAGCCTGACCGATCTGTGCGAAACTGTTAACAATGACATATAAATTAGTTATTTATAAATGATATTTATATTATTATATATCATTAAGAATAAAAATTCAAATATAAATAAATTTATAAAATAAAATATAATAGCAATGTGTAGCAATTATGTAAGAAATTGAAAAAATAATATGAACCGTTTTGTGGACTTTGAACTTCTTGGTAGATAGATATCAACGCAAAGCTTGCTCCAGAACCATTGGCATGACCGTGAAGGCAGTGATGAGATCAAATTTTTTATCGAAATTGATCTTGGAAGCATCAGGGGCAGATCTTATTTTTCCTTCATCGAACCGAGCAGCATTTTTTTATTAAAAGTAGTGATGTATAACTCCCTATCGTCTTTTCCCCATGCAACATGGAGTACATCCTCTTTGATCACCACTCCTCCGGGAAAAATCACCTTGCGAGGGTTGTTCTGCATGTAATCCTTCAACTCACCTAAAGGTTCAGACGTCGCGGCATGGATAGAGAAGGGGGGGTCTTTATCAAATATATAGGCACCCATTGCATAATTGCGGGGATTTTTCGCTTTTTTAGTTGCGATAGCAGGAAAGCTCGAGTGAAAAAACGTGATGAACTTATCATCGACCAGATACGCGGGTGTCCCTCCTCGGACGACTCCCCAATTCCAATTCCAATTGGGAGGTGTTCGCGTAACTTCTGAGCAGTTTCCTGTATGGATATCTACTTCCAGAATTATCCTGGGCTGGTCGGAATAGATAACATAGAATTTGCCACCAGAAACAAAGGGGCTCCAATTTTTTTCAATTTGAACCGCGTTTGCGTATTTTAGGAGTTTCGCAGGTTCTTTCAGAACAAATTTTTCATGCTCTTTTATTAGCTCGCCAAAATAGATGGCATAGCCGCCGCTCGCCTGTGACAAGGGGAGGTCATTGAAAAAGATGAAAATCCGGTTGCCGACATTTAAAAGCCGTGCGTCCTCTGCAGTCTCAGAAACTTGAGGAGAATGAGACACGATATTTAGCAGTTGGACCGTCTTCGTAGAAGAATTAAATTCCTTATCAAGCTCGGCTACTCCAATATAAGAGGCGTCCACGCGGTGCTTTCTCTCTCTCGCTTTATGAGACAACTTTTTTCTAACCCGAAAGGAAAGGAGATATCCGTCTTGATACGGAATTAGAGAGGGATTAAACGCTTTAGGGTAGTTGGGAATTGCGATTTGCTTAGTATCCACAACGCAATTTTTAGAAACGATTTGGGCAAGAACGGGGTCAAGTTCACTCGCCCCAGTCCCTAAAAGTATGTTGGAATGCCCTAGTAGATAGAAAAAAACAAGCGCCTTGCATAAGGCGAGCGCCCTTTTGCCTAGATCTGTCTTACGGTATAGAATAGACTTCTTTCGAAAGTCACGAACATTGAAGAACTCCGTCTCCTCCCTGCTCCGCGAGAAATCGTTCTCGCGTATCGGGCCCCTCCTAAAGGATGGAGTTTCTTCGTACGCCAAGGATAAGGACCTGTCTGAATCCCGCCTAGACCCAGCCCTGAAGGGCTGGGATTGCGGCGAGGAGCGGTTCAACGCAAAGACGCTCCGCCGCAGAGACGCAAAAAACCATACATTTTCAATTTTCTCAGCGTCATCGCGACGTAGCGTCTTTGCGTCTATAGCCTGCGTCATAAATCCCCCCCCCCCATCGCCAAAAGTGTACAAAAAACGAAAAAGGCTAAAGCGGGTTTGTCGCTTAGCCTTTTTCGTTCTCTCGTTTTGCGCTTGAATTACGCGGCTTTGATTTTGATATCAACGCCGGCAGCTACGGGAAGCACTTTGAGTTTGTCGATGGTGTCGGGTGTTGGATTGAGAATGTCGAGTAGGCGTATGTAGGTGCGCATCTCGAATTGCTCGCGGGATTTACGGTCGACGTGCGGAGAACGGAGAACGGTGAAGATCTCTCGCCGCGTAGGAAGTGGAATAGGCCCTGCGATTCGAGCGCCTGTGCGTTTAGCAGTTTCCACGATATCAGCCGTTGCCCGGTCGAGCACGCGTTGATCATATCCTTTAAGCCGGATACGGATGCGTTGTTTTGATTGCTTTGCCATAGTTTTAGTTCTTCCTTAAGATTTTCCTTTTTGAGTGAGCTCATCTTGGATTTTAGTTGGTACACGTTCGAAATGGCTGGGTTCCATCACATAAGTTGCTCGTCCAGAAGAAATGGAACGCAACTGTGTCGAATAACCAAACATTTCACTTAGAGGCACTTCAGAGTGCACTTCTATATAACCCTTGATGGCTGTCTGGCTCATAATCTTGCCACGGCGCCGGTTGACATCGCCGATGACATCGCCCATGAATTGTTCGGGTGTTGTCACCACGACTTTCATGATGGGTTCGAGCAGAATAGGCTTACACTTGCGTGCGCACTCTTTTACTGCCATCGAACCGCAAATCTTAAACGCCATCTCATTGGAGTCTACCTCGTGGTACGACCCGAAGGTGATGGCAACTTTTACGTCGACAAGGCCGTAGCCTGCCAGAACCCCGGTCGCAAGGCCTTCTTCGACCCCTTTGATGACAGCTGGGATGTATTCTTTTGGAATGACGCCCCCGACGATCTTGCTGACAACTTCATTGCCTTTACCAGATTCGTTTGGCTCGATCTCCAGGCAAACGTGAGCGTATTGGCCGCGGCCGCCGGATTGCTTGACGTATTTGGTCTCGTTTTTGCCAGGAACGGTGATGGTCTCTTTATAAGAAACCTCGGGTTTCCCGACGTTAGCTTCAACAGAGAACTCGCGGAACATACGGTCGCGCAAGATCTCGAGGTGAAGTTCCCCCATGCCCGCAATAATGGTCTGCCCCGTTTCCTCGTTTGTAGAGACGCGGAACGTTGGATCTTCTTCGGACAGGGCGCCTAGCGCAAGCGACAGCTTTTCACGGTCAGCCTTGGATTTAGGTTCGATCGCCATTGAAATTACAGGCTCGGGGAAATCCATCTTTTCGAGGAGCAAAAGATTATCTTCTGTGCAGAGGGTATCGCCTGTGCTTGTGTATTTTAACCCGATACATGCGGCGATATCGCCAGTAAAAAATTCATCGCGATCTTTACGCTGGTTAGCATGCATCTCAAGGAGGCGGGATACCCGTTCCTTTTTGTCTTTAGTCGTGTTGATGAGGTTTGTCCCTTTTGTCAAGGTGCCGCTGTAAATGCGCACAAAGGTCAAACGTCCCACATAGGGGTCCGACATGATTTTAAACGCTAAAGCGGCCAGCGGGGCATCGTCCGCGGGTTTCAGCTCGACTTCCTCATTATTATCGAGATTAATGCCCTTGACAATCCCTCTATCGAGAGGAGAAGGCATCCAGGCGACGATCGCATCAAGAAGGGGTTGAATACCTTTGTTCTTGAACGCTGTGCCGCAGAGGACGGGATTGATTTTGAGAGCGAGAACCCCTTTGCGGATAGCGGCGTTGATCTCTACCTCAGTGATGGAGCCTGGGTTTTCCAGCACTTTCATCATGAAACTTTCATTGGTTTCATCGATTGTCGCGAGTTCTTCGAGTAACTTCGCGCGCAACTCTTTGCAGCGATCCAGGATATCGGCTGGGATCTCTTCGACATCGTATTTAGCGCCCAGGGTCTCATCGTGGAAGAGGTAGGCCTTCATTGTGACGAGGTCGACCATCCCTTTGAATTCCCCTTCGGACCCGATAGGGTATTGAACCGGAATGGCATTGGCCCCCAGTTTTTCCCTCATAGTCGAAATGGCATGGAAATAGTCACCGCCGATCCGGTCCATCTTGTTGACGAACGCGATACGGGGAACTTCATAGCGGTCGGCCTGCCGCCATACGGTTTCCGACTGAGGCTGCACACCGGCAACAGCATCGAAAACAGCGACCGCGCCATCAAGGACGCGCAAGGAGCGTTCGACTTCGATTGTGAAGTCGACGTGTCCGGGGGTATCGATGATGTTGATCTTAGAATCTTTCCAATAGACTGTGGTAGAAGCCGAGGTAATTGTAATACCTCGCTCGCGCTCCTGCTCCATGAAGTCCATCGTTGCGGCACCTTCATGCACTTCTCCGATGCGGTGAAGACGACCGGAATAGTACAGAATACGTTCAGTTGTCGTCGTCTTTCCGGCATCGATATGCGCCATGATGCCGACGTTGCGTACATTTTTTAGAGTATCAGTTTCCGGTCGTTTGGCCATTGTCCTTTACCTCGATTACCATTTGTAATGGGCAAAAGCTCTGTTGGCCTCCGCCATGCGGTGTGTATCATCTTTCTTTTTGATTGTGGCGCCTTGATTCTGGTAGGCATCGGCAAGTTCGATAGCCAAGCCCTCTTCCATAGAGCGGCCGACTTTATCATCTGAGTACTGGATCAGCCATTTCATGGCCATAGAGGTGCGGCGATCGGCGGGGATCTCTATTGGCACCTGGTAAGTCGCGCCGCCGATTCTGCGCGATTTGACTTCTAGGGAAGGTTTGCAGTTTTCCAACGCTTGCTCGAAGGCTGCCAAAGCATCTTCAGCTTTGATCCGTTTAGCGAATTTTTCGAGGGCATTATAGACGATCTTACGGGCAGTCGTTTTTTTGCCGTCCTGCATGATCTTATTGATAAATTTGGCCAGTACATAACTCTTGTAGACTGGATCTGGAGCAATTTCACGCTTAGTAGCGCGTCTTCTTCTTGACATAGGGTCGTTCCTTTATTGATTGTTTCCCGGCGCATATAGCGCCCATTCACCTGGCCTTTCATGCACTCCAGAAAAGGCCGACCCGAGATTCACTCTGGAATTCACTGTAATCGACCAGAGAAAATCGCGAGTCAGGATCGCTATAGAGCAGCGATCCTAATATTACTTGGGACGTTTGGCTCCATATTTGGATCTCGATTTTTTACGATCTTTCACCGCAGCGCAATCGAGAGCTCCTCGTACGATGTGATAGCGAACGCCTGGCAGATCCTTTACCCTGCCCCCGCGCACGAGCACAATGCTGTGTTCCTGAAGGTTATGTCCTTCGCCGCCGATATAAGCGATGACCTCATGTCCGTTAGAGAGCCGCACCCAAGCTACTTTGCGTAGCGCAGAGTTAGGCTTCTTAGGTGTTTTGGTTTTTACTTGCAGACATACGCCGCGCCTTTGAGGGCACTGTTGCAGAGCTGGCGATTTTTTTCTCCTGACTTTAGGGTGGCGTCCGGTGCGAATTAACTGGTTAATTGTCGGCATTGGTTGCCTTTCTCCGTGTTTGTTTCTATCTCAGCATAAAGCGTTTGCATATCAAATAGCATGCCTCATAGCGCATAAGCACAGCATCTCATAGTCGGCTGGACATATAAACCATGGGCTCAGGGGATCGAATATAAACAGTAGAGGGAATTATTTGCAACGCGCGCGAGGCAGGAGGCTGGAATTTAGTGAAGGGAGCCTCAATTATTGAGGTGGTAAAACTTTTTTGAATATTAAAAACAAAACTGTGATAATAGGAATTATTAACTACTCACATGAATGTGGGCAAGTTTTTTTTAATACTGGATATATAAATACAAAGAGTTCTTGGATGAATAACATAATTGAAGCTCTAGCGAAAGGATGGTTGCGCTGCTGCTGGTTAGCGGCCTGTGCGGGTTTCAGCTACATCTTTCCACTTTTTTCTGCTACGCATGAGACCTCTCTTAACGATGTGCGGCCTATAGTAGAGGAAATGTTGGATTATCATGTCGAATATAAGGAATACAGCGCACCTCTCATGCAGCGCACCTTTAAGCTGTTCATCGACCATTTTGACCCTCATAAAATCTATTTTATTTCCGATGAGATAGAGCCCTATATATCCATTTCAGAAAAAACCGCAAAACAGGCAGCTTTTTCGTATCAGGTAAATCGATTTCCAGATTTTGCGGCGCTCAATCGCCTCATCGATAAGGCGGTCATCCGCAGCATGGAGTGGCGTGAAGAACTGCAAAGAGGGCAGGTCGTCACGGCTGAGACGCTAAAGCCTATTGCCGGAGAATCCTATTTGGAATTCGCGCAAGATGAAATTCAGCTCAAGGAGCGCTTGCACAAGCAATTATTGCAGATTTTATGGGAGGAGAAGAAAAAGGGGGGGAAAGAGTCGTGGAGTCCGCAGCTAAGGGAGAAAATCGGGGCTTTTTGGAATAGGCGTTTTGTCCGCCACGAGAAGAATTACATGAAAGACGACAGCTCGCTGCTCGCACAGCATATCCTCAAAGCAGCGGCACGCAGCCTTGATGCGCATACCGCTTTTTTCACCCGGGAAGAAGCTTTAGAAATGCGAGCGACCCTGGAAAAGCAGTTTGAAGGTATTGGCGTCGTATTAAAAGAAGGGATCGATGGTATTGTCATTGCCGATCTCTTATCCGGGGGGCCCGCAGAACGAAGCGGCCAGATTGATATTGGCGATATCTTAATGGAGATCAACGGCCAAACCTTGGCAGATGCAAGCTACGACGATGCCTTGAAAATGTTGCAGGATCGGGATGCCCCGGTAGTCGAACTTGGGCTAAAGCGCTCCAATCAAGAAGTCGGCGCCGATGAACGAGTCAATGTGAGGTTGAAAAGGGAGAGGATCCTTTTAGAACAGGAGAGGGTGCACTATACCTTCGTTCCGGTTGCAGGGGGTATCATAGGAAAGATTATCTTGCCCTCTTTCTACGAAAGCGAAGATGGGTCGAGCTGCGAACGCGATTTACGCGAGGCTATCCGATCTTTAAAGAGAATAGGGACATTGCAAGGGATTGTATTGGATATGCGGGAAAACTCCGGCGGATTTCTTAATCAGGCCGTCAGGGTCGCTGGGTTATTCATGACAAGCGGGATTGTCGTGATCTCTAAATATTCGGAAGGGCAGGTGCGCTACTTACGCAATATCGATGGACGGGTCTATTACGATGGGCCGCTAGTCATTTTGACTTCACGGGCCTCTGCCTCGGCAGCTGAAATTGTCGCACAAGCGCTGCAAGATTATGGGACAGCACTTGTTGTGGGCGATGAAAGAACCTATGGCAAAGGAACAATCCAGTACCAGACTGTAACGGATGCGCGGGCACAGGCTTTCTTTAAAGTGACAATAGGCCGTTATTACACGGTTTCCGGGCGTTCGACCCAGATGGACGGCGTAAAAGCCGATCTAATAGTCCCTACACGCTTTGCCGCCTTTCGCATCGGGGAACGATATCTCGAGTTTTGTCTGCGGTCGGATCGTGTACCGGCAGCTTATGTCGACCCTCTAAGCGACCTTGATATTCAAACGAAGGCGTGGTTTCAAAAAAATTACCTGCCCAACCTGCAGATCAAACAATCGCGCTGGCAGGCGCTCATACCTGCATTACGCCAAAATAGCGAGGGGCGCATGGCAAAAAACAAGGATAGCCAGCAATTTCTTGAAGAACTGCACGAAATCCAAGCTGTCGGCTCCCCAGCCTATGCGAATCGCAATTGGTGGAAGGGCAGCGATTGGCAATTGGATGAAGCCGTCTTCATCGTCAAGGACATGATCTCCCTGTCTGCCTTGAAGTAGCCCTTCTTTACGTAGTTTAAAGTCTGCGCTACAAAAAGAGCAGATCCAGCATCTCTTATGTGGAGTGCGGCGACCTGGCGCCGCTTTTCTTCCGTGTGACTTGGGCAGTACCCTGGCATCGACTTGGGTCTGCCAGGGTTACCCGCGCGTCTAGCCGCGCGAAAGAAAAGCGGCGCCAGGTCGCCGCACTCCATACCCGCTTTAATCTGAATAAAACTCGCCTTCGGACTCCTTAAATTAATGACATTGGGCTAAAGCCTGCTACATAAAGAGGTATCTAGCATTTCTATAAAGGCTCATCTATAGCTGGTTTCCGCCTCCGAATCGCCGTTTTTGCGGTCTAAACCAATCTATCACTTGCGTGCTGCCCGATGCCATTTTTGTTATCACATGATATATTTTTCGTAGTTGAAAATAAGCGCATACGCTATCGTATTGACTTCTGATTTGGCCAGATAGCTCAGTCGGTAGAGCAGAGGACTGAAAATCCTTGTGTCGCTGGTTCGATTCCAGTTCTGGCCAAATTTTTTTTCCAAAAAAATGGACTGAAAGAAAGTCAATAGTTTGGCTTTCGTCTTGAATTGAAGTGTAGCGCCGTGCCAGGCGCGAACCGGCGGTGAAGACCGGATTCCAGTTCTGGCCAAATTTTTTTTCCAAAAAAATGGACTGAAAGAAAGCCAATAGTTTGGCTTTCGTCTTGAATTGAAGTGTAGCGCCGTGCCAGGCGCGAACCGGCGGTGAAGACCGGATTCCAGTTCTGGCCAAATTTTTTTTCCAAAAAAAATGGACTGAAAGAAAGCCAATAGTTTGGCTTTCGTCTTGAATTGAAGTGTAGCGCCGTGCCAGGCGCGAACTATACGCAACTCCTTCCAATGTCTGCGCTACAATAAGAATGCTTATTTTCTGTTGCGTACAGAGAAGAGAGTAAAAAAAACGACTGCTTAGCGTTTTTTTTCTTACTCGGGTAGTCGTTTGTAAACTAGGTCCTTAAGATCGGTTACCGTCTGAAATCTTTGGGTTGCTTCCGCTCTCTTTGTATCTGTTACGCCCAGTGGTGCGACCTTATCAGGGTGGTTCTTGAGTGCCCATTTTCTGTAAGCTGCCCTGCATTCTGCTTGAGTTGAAACGGGTTGCCCTAGTGCTTTTTCCAATTTTTGGCGAGGACCTAGGTCTTCTGTGGGCGCAGGTTTGAAAGTCTCGGTACGTGGCCGTTTTTCGGAGCGGGGCCGCGTGTGTTGCCAGTGTTGGTGTTGGCTATTAGGCGAGGCTGTAGTGCGCGATGTTCTCTCCGTACTTTGCTCTCCAAAGATGGCGTGTAGCAATGTGCGGAAAAACAACATGTGGATAGCGGCAGGCTGGCTGCGCTGGCGGTAAAACATCTCCGGTCTTTCGAAGGGGTCGTCCCCAAAAAAATCGTCCATGGGCCTGAAAAACGCGGTCCTTGGCGAGAATAATTGTTCTACAAATCTGTCTCCTCCGTACAGGTTCGTCCTTTGGAACCCTGTGCGAATGAAAGGATGAAATGAACGGGTATTTGCGCAACTACTGGCTCTATTCGTATGGAAGGGCGAGAAATCGCCAGTAGAATGGCAGCGACTCCCTATTCCGAAGGAAGTAAAGTTGCATCGTGCGGGCTGAGAAAATGCAAAAATTAGTATAGGCATAGTAATCCTAGTAAGTATGATAATTATTATTATACATTATTATACTTAGATTTGGAGTTAAAACGCAACCGTAAATTTTACAAAACAAAGTTGTCAATAATGTAAATATCACAATATTAATAACTAAGCAGAATATTAGTAATGCTTGCCATTGGCTTGGGCGAGGGAGCGCACCTTTTCCAGGAAGGGTAAGAGCTGGATCCCTTCTTTCGCCGAGATGGGAAAGAGGTTGTTGTGATCGAAAGGATAATCTGTGCGGAATCGCTCCAGATGCTCCGCAGCGCTGGGTAGATCGACTTTATTGAGGGCGACAAGGAAGGGTTTATCCAGAAGCCCGCTGCGATAGGCCTTGAGCTCATTGCGCAAAATCAACAAATCTTGCAGAGGGTCGCGTCCTTCTTCTCCTGAAACATCGACCATAAAGACAAGAACGCTCGTGCGCTCGATGTGCTTAAGAAAAGAAAGGCCTAATCCCTTATCGCAATGCGCATTTTCGATAATGCCGGGTATATCCGCTAAAAGAACACGGGAAAAGTCATCGAATTGCACATAGCTTAAGTTTGGATAGAGGGTCGTAAAAGGATAAGCGCCGATCTTGACCTTGGTGTGCGTAAGTTTGGACAGAAGAGTGGATTTGCCAGCGTTAGGCATGCCGATAAGCCCAATATCGGCGATGAGTTTGAGCTCAAGCTCGACCTCTTTGCTGTCTCCCCCTAGTCCTGGCGTACAGGTGTTAGGAGCTTGATTGGTGGGCGATTTAAAGCAGTTATTGCCTTTGCCTCCCTTTCCTCCCTTGCAAAGAATCCATTGTTCATCGAGGGCTGTACAATCGAGCAGTATCTCTTGGGTCGCGACATCCTTGATGATCGTGCCCTGGGGAATGGCCAATATGAGGTCCCCGCCATCGCGTCCTTGCTTGAGGTTGGAGCCGCCAGCCGCACCGTTTTCCGCTTTAATAATACGCCGGTTGCGGAAGCTTTCCAGAGAGAGCACAGAATGGTCGGTCTTTAAATAAATCGAACCGCCACGCCCACCATTGCCACCGGAAGGGCCCCCTTTGGGGATAAATTTTTCACGCCGCCATGAGACAACGCCGTTGCCGCCGTCGCCGGCTGTAAGTGTAAGAGTAACTGAATCGACAAACATAAAAAAATGGAGGGGATACAAGGCCTCTTCCAGCCGTAGCCGGAAGAGATCCTTTTTGCTATTTAACTGACAGGAAGGACGGAAACGTGCGTCTTGACACCTTTTCGGAAAGCGACGACACCGTCGATACGCGAATAAAGGGTATCATCTCTTCCTACGCCGACATTTTTCGCCGGATGCCATTTTGTCCCTCGCTGACGTACGAGAATGCTGCCCGCGGTTACAAATTGTCCGGCAGTAGCCTTAACGCCAAGGCGTTGGGCATTAGAATCGCGTCCATTGCGGGTTGAGCCTTGACCTTTCTTATGGGCCATACCAAAGTCTCCTTGCTTATACTGCTACGATATCGGTGATCTTTACACGCGCATAATTCTGGCGGTGGCCGATTTTGCGCCTTAACCCTTTGCGTCGCTTGTATTTGAAAGCGATTTCTTTGGGACCCCGTACATGGGCGACAAGTTCGCCCTTTACTAGTGAACTAGTTACATTTGGGCTTCCGATTTGTATCGCAGCGCCATTGTTGATAAAAAGCACATTTTTAAACTCAACGGCATCGCCTTCTTTGGCATCCAGAAGCTCGACGTCGATGATGTCTCCTTTTTCCACGCGGTATTGTTTACCGCCGGTTTCGATGATAGCGTACATGTGACCTCCTGACCGTTCTTTGATAGCTGTATCGCAAAATAGGCAACCAAGTGCGTAAGGGCTTTCCTTACGAAGAACGAATTGTTTAAAGTAGCCACGGATCATAGGCGATCCCGTTTTTCCAGTCCATAAAAAATAGGCAGAAATGAGGTTGGTTGCTCTAGATCGTTAAAAAAACCTTACTCACCTCTTGAATAAAATAAATGGTTTTATTACTAATAGTTTTATAAGGCAGAAGGTGGGGAAATTGTTTATGAATCGTTTGGAAAAGAAAAAAAGCTCAAAACTGACAACAAAAACGCAAAACCCTCGCAAACAGGTCCGGCCGAAAACTCCTGCAAAGGATATGGAAAACGGACCCTCGGGGACGTCTCAGGAAAAACTTCGTTAATCGTTATCAACCAAAGGTGAGTTATGCAAAAATCTAAAAGAAGCGCCCGTAGACATACAAAAAGCGAGCGTCCTAAGATGAAGAAGGGAAGGAGCTTATGGAGACAGTTCGTCGATCGCCTTTGCACACTTTAGAGGCGGCTCTTTAGTTTTGTAAGGCTGTTTTCCTAGAAACAGACGGCGGGCTTTCGGGTAACTGAGAAGGGTGATGAGGTAGAAGAGAGCTGCGATAAGAGAAATCGTGGCTCCCGGAGGCCAATTCAATTCATAAGATGCAAGTACGCCTCCCATGGAAAAAAGACAGCCGATAGCGCTGGCGATGACCATGATCAGGGAGAGACGGTTGGACAGCATGGAGGCGATTGCTGACGGGATCGTAAGAATGGCGATGACCAGAATCGCTCCAACGACTTGAATGAGCAGGACGACGGAAATAGCAACCATGCAAAGCAGCAGCGTATAAAGAGGTTGTACGGCTATTCCTTGCATAAGAGCTTGCTCTTCATCAAAGCATATAGCGAGAAACCGTTTGTGGAAGAGCAGTGTGCCGGCCAAAAGGAATAGGTCGAGCATTCCGAGCAGCATGATATCACCCGGCGTTGCCCATAAAATATTCCCAAAGAGAAAATTGGTCAGTTCCACATTATAGCCAGGGGTTAAAGCGATAAACACGACCCCTATCGCCATGCCCGTCGACCAGAGGGCGGCGATCAACGTGTCCTCTCTTTCTTTATACTTGCTATGGATCCAGCTTAAAAGCATCGCACTTATGATAGCTGCGATAAGAGCCCCTAAAATGGGATTTGCCCACGAAACAGCGTACGTTCTCTTAAGCCATAGAAAAAACCCCATGCCCCCTAGAACAGCATGAGAAATGCTGCCGCTTAGGAAAACGATTCTCTTCGCTACGATATAGGAGCCCATCATCCCCCCGGCGACCGCGGCGACGAGCGATGCACATAATGCAGTTACCAGGAAGGGGTGTCCGAGGATATCTAGGGTCATAGGGTTGCCTTGGCGGGGGATAGAACGGGAGGCTGGGCCAGAGGGGGATGATAAAGCCCCAGTGTAAAATGTCCGCAGATTTGCGCAGGGTCCATGATCGTAGCGCTGCGCTGAACGCAAAGGAGGCGGTCGCATTTTGCCAGCAAGTTTTGAAGGTCATGAGTGACCATGAGAATAGTTGTTTCTCCCTTCAGCCTGAGCAAAATACGATAGATCTCCACTTCAGCATCCGTGTCGACACTGGCAATTGGCTCGTCGAGTAGCAGAAGGCGCGGTTTGCCCATCAGCGCGCGTGCTAAAAGAACCCTTTGCACTTGACCGCCTGAAAGGGTTCCGAATGCTTCTGCGGCGTGATTCTCCATGCCGACGAGTGCGAGCGCTTCGGAGGCTCTTTTTTTGTACCCGCGGGGAAACATTCCTAACGGTTTAATCTCGGAAAGACACCCCATGAGGACGATTTCGAGGACAGAAATCGGGAATTGCCGGTCAAAGCGCAAAATTTGGGGGACATAACCGATCATGCGGCGTGCAGAAAGGGGGGGCTGTCCAAAAATTTCGATACTCCCTCTCTCCGGCTTTACAAACCCCAGCAGCGCCTTTAGAAGAGTCGTCTTGCCGCCGCCGTTAGGCCCAAAAATTGCGAGAAATTCGCCTGCTCTTACACGCAAGGATATATTTTCAAGTATAGGGGTGTCTAAATACCGAAAGTTGATGTTCTCAATATTGATAGCTAGTTCATCTATCATATGATCAAGGTGTGAAGGGGGTGGGAGAGGATCTGGCTATGGCCAAAGCGGTGGAGCGGATGGCCGTGGGATAGTCAGGGGAATAGGGATCGATCACATAGACGGGCAGATGCAGGATGTCCGCCATTCGTATAGCCCCCTGATTATTGTGTTGCGGCAGGAGTAAAATGCTAGATACTTTCTTGTCCTGGATTTTTTCTACAAGTGATGCAAGGTCAGCGGGCAAAGGTTCCTTCCCCTCTGTTTCAATAGATAATTGTTCGATCCCGTAATCGCGGCAGAAATAGCCCAGTGCAGGATGCGAGATAACGATGGCGTCAGGTCGTGTTGTCGTCAGTAAAGCGTGGATTTCTTGATCCAGATCTGTCAATTGTTCGAGGCCTGCACTGAGATTGGCGCGATACACAGATTCGTATTCGGGAAACATGGCAGCCAGGGTTTCCGCAATTTTTACCAGTTGTTGTTTGGCAACTGAGGGACTTGTCCAAAAATGCCGGTCCTGGCCATCATGATGGCAGGGGCCTTCGTGATGCAAATGAGGCAAGTCGATAAGGGCGATCCCTTCGCTAAGATCGAGAATGCGTAAACCAGGATTATGGGTGCGGAAGATATCGAGAAATTTTTCCTCCATAGGCTCCCCTAAACGCAGCCATAGAGA
>Ga0206803_1049_pt2 | contig 28037 bp, 19 predicted proteins | sample Alteio_BWOrgCont_61_FD_152909 | JGI IMG/M metagenome (GOLD analysis project Ga0206803, IMG submission 152909) | Enriched cells from forest soil in Barre Woods Harvard Forest LTER site, Petersham, Massachusetts, United States -... | ecosystem: Environmental > Terrestrial > Soil > Temperate forest >... | reverse complement strand
TACCTTGGTGAGATGGCGGGGCAGAAAAGAAGGAAGGGTTGTTTGAGGCAGAACAAAACAGATGGATTTTGTCTTAACGAGGTCGTGTGTCTGAGTTGTACGGTCAAGGATGCGGAACGAATAAAAGAGGCGGAGAAAAAATCTCTTCGCAGCGCTTTTCTCTTCTATAAATACAAAATGATACTGGGGAGCCACACTTGTAATTAAAGCGCATTTCAGCAGCGATCCTTGATAGAGGACAAGGGGAGTGTGTGAATGAAGATCTAAAAGCGTGAGATCCTTGAGCTCGAGCGTCAACATAGGACGCATAATAAATTTTACCAGAAGGGGCAGTGTGAAATCCGAGAGGCGAAAGAAAAGAAACACGGTATAGAACAGAGTCAGTACGCCGATGACGCCGAATCCGGCCATGGCGGAAAGTTCGAGGATATTACTCATAAAATACAGGAGAAAAGAGGCAAGGAGAACGCCGCAAAAGCCGAGAAAATTTCCGGCGGCGATTACCTGTCCCCGTGTTTCATTAGAACAGCCAAGCTGCACAAAAGAATCGAGAGGAACAACGAACATTCCACCTGCGATGCCTAGACAGATGAGGAAAGCGAGGACAAGAATAAGTTGAGAGGGGAACAAGTAAAGAGCGAGCAGGAAAAAAGCCACTCCAAACCCCGCAGCGCAAGGGATCCATAAGGGGATGGGTCTTTTTAAGACTTTGCCTACGAGAAATGCGCCAGCTGCAATCCCTAGAGCGGTGCAGAGAAAGAGATAACCGCCGTAAATTTCGGAGAGGTGCAACGCCTGCAAAGCGTAAGGGATGATATTGAGCTGAGTAAAGGAGCCGATGAAAAGAAAAAAAGCTGAAGAACAGAGGACGAGAAGCAGGTGCGGCTCAAGGCGGCACCCGCGTAAAGTAAGGTAAATTTCTCTTAGAAAAAAGAGGTGGATCTTTTTTGTAGAGCCCTGTCTGGGTGTGCGCTGGATGCAAAAGGCGCTCAACAGTCCAAGGACAGCAAGGGAAAGGCAAATCAACATCACCTCTACATAACGGCAATCCGTGAGCTCGCTTAAGAAAGAGGCAAGGAATGTGCCGAGGATGATGGCCAGGTAGGTACATGAGGTAATGAGGCCGTTAGCCTTAGGCACTTTTTCAGCGGGTACTAGTTCGGGGATGATGCTGTACTTGGAGGGGCCGAAAATGGCGCTATGGGTCGCGAGGCAAAAAAGAAGGAAATAGAGCAGCACGGGGCCAGATAGGGGGCCTTTTCCCCTTACGACAAAAATCGCCGTAAGGAAAATCGCTACCTCGGCCATTTTGAGGATGGTGATGATCCATTTTTTACTATGCCGGTCAGCCAAAACGCCGGCGGCTGAGGAAAAAAGCAGGAAGGGGACGACGAAGATCGCCCCTGCTATCGATAGGATGGTACTGGAGCTCGCTGGGCCGTATAGCTCGATGAGCATAAAGACCATGACGAGTTTGTAAACATTGTCGTTGACGATCGCGCCAAACTGGGCGATATTTAGGAACCCTAAATTAAATCGGCGGCTTCTTTCTAATAGAGGCATAAGAGTATACTTTGAACCAGTTTATGGGTTATCAATGGTAGTAGTATCTCGAGTATATCATTATGGGCGATTCAGCTGTATTTTTTAGCGACGAACTTGGGGTTCTTGCGGATCGTCTTGCCGAACATCTTTTTCCGCCGGGCTCCCAACCGTTCAAAAAACGTCTTGTCATTGTCCCGAGCCAGGCGACCAAAGTCTTTATTCAGCGCAGGTGGGCCCGGCGTAGTGATCTTGGCATTGCGGCGGGCGTCGAATTCATCGAGCTGCAAATCGCGGCCTCTATGCTCGCATCAGCAGCGGGCAAGATCCTGCCTTCTTCCCTCGAACTCTCCGTGCATCTTTTTCATACCTCTTCACGGCTATTGAATGAAGGTTGTCCAGCGATTAGCGACCTCGTCCGCTATCTGGAAGGAAAAAAAGACCGCCTCTTTCCTCTTTGCGAGCAGCTTGCGAGCCTCTTTCTCGACTATGGCAGATATGGGGAAGACCATCTCGAATCCTGGTTGAAGGAGGGCGGATGGCAAGCTAAGCTTTGGCAGACAGTATTTGGAAACACGGTTTGGACCTATCCGCTAGAGCTGTTCGCTGCGGGCTCTACATGGGGCGCTCCGGAGTGCACTCCGGTGCATGTATTTGGATTTTTTTCTCTTCCTCCGGCTTTTGCCAGGTTTTTTAAAAGCCAAGCCGCCTTTTTTTATTTTTTCTCTCCTTGTAAACAGTTTTGGGGCGATTTTGTAAGCGATAAAGCGCACGCCCGCGAGGCTCTTTTTTTTCAAAAAAAAGGGGTCGCGGAGCGGGAGCTCGCCGACTTTGACCACTATATAGAGGAGCAGCACCCCCTTCTTGCCAATTGGGGGCAGGCTGGGCGCTTTATCCAGGAGGTTTTACAGACAGAAGAGATGCCGGGCGGAGAAAACTTCAGCGAAAAAGAGCCGCGCTCGAGGCTTCATCTCGTGCAAAAATCGATTCTCGACCTCGATATGACGCCTTGTCATGCAGAGCATGACGACTCTTTGCAAATCCTATCCGTCCCCAGCAGGTTGCGTGAAATGGAGGCGCTGCTGGACTCTATAAAAGACATTCTGCAGCGGCATGCAGGGGATGAAGAGCCGCTTACACCTGGAGATATTCTCGTCCTTGCGCCCGATATCACTTTATATGTGCCGTATATCCAGGCGTTTTTTGGCAGCAAATCTAGCGAACTTAGTTACGCCATTTCCGGAATAGAGCGAATACGGACGAGTCCGCTTGCTGAAAGCTTTCGCAATTTGCTGGGCTTGCTCGAAGAACGATTTGACGCAAAGACTCTTCTTACTCTCTTTCAGTCGCGCGCCTTTAGCAAAAGCCAAGGTTGGGAAGAGAATGATCTTGTCCAGATCGCCCGTTGGGTAGAAAAAGCCGGGATCACGTGGGGCTACGACGGCGCTCAGCGGGCTAGGATCACACATGCGCTACAGCCTTTGGAAGAAAGGGGCAGCTTTAGTTTTGGATTCGACCGGTTGCTGTTTGGCCTTGTATGCAGCCCGCTGGAAGAGTCATTGCCGTCTCCTCTTCCCATCCTTGACTGGACCGATTCCGACCTCTTCGGGCAGCTTGCTAAAGTTGTGGAGGATCTGCAGCGCGATGTCGCTTTTCAAGCAAGCGAAGAAACGCGAACCCTTTCGGAATGGACGCTCTGGACAGGGCAGCTCTTTGACCGTTATTTCTGCAGCGAGGAGGAAAACTTTCTGCAAGCTGCGCTCATACGTCTTAACCGTAGCTGCCGTAGGCAGCAGCCTCTCTTGCAGTTTCAGGATTTTTGCCGCATCGTTGATGACATTCTGGGCAGGCGAAGCGGACAAATGCCAAACGCCGACTTGCAGGCGGTGCGCTTTGCTTCGCTAGCGGAAGGGGAGGTCTTGCCGGCGCGCATGATCTGTCTTCTCGGCATGGAGGAGGGGGCCTATCCGCGAGCAGAGAAAATGACCTCGCTGGGTGAAATCTCCATCTTTAAGCCCTCTACAAGCGCCTGCGACCGGTATTTGTTTCTGGAAGCTTGCATGAAGGCGCAGGAGTTTTTTCGGATCAGCTATGTCAATCGATCCCCTGAGGAAAAAGTCGAGCTCATGCCGAGCATCGTGGTGCAGGAGCTGGCGGGCTGGCTCAAGAAATTTTTCGTCCTGCCTTCTTCTCCCATCACTGCCATTCCTCCCCTTGCGATCTCCAAAGAGGCGCTCGAACAATTTCCTTATTTCTCTTCTTCCCGTTATCAGGCTGCGCAGCTGTACTATGGGGTAAGATCTCATCCCCCGATTGCCGCCTTGGAAATTCCCAAAGAGCTTCCACCCGACGCCTGGCCGGAAGAAGAGGAAATACGAATCGAGGATCTATACGACTGCCTGCGCAATCCGCTCGCTTTTTATTTTTCCAAAGTCTTGAAGTTTCACCTGAGAAAGGAGGACGAGGAGGACTTTGCCGAGGAGGAATTTTGCATAGCCTCTTGGGACATGCTCCCTTTAGCGAGGCAGAGCTTATCGGCCCCTCTTGAGGAAGTAGTCGCTACGGCCAAACAACGGGGAGAATTTCCTATGGGGGAATTTAAGCAGGTGGCACGCGCGATGCTTGCCAAAAAAAGCAAAGAGCTCCGTGAGCAATTCAATCTGTTCAATATCGCCCCTCACGAGTGCTTCACGGCCATCTTAAGCCGTTGCTGCGAAAAGGAAGAGCCGATTTCCAGCGGCAAGCTGCTTCTTCCGGCGTGGAAAATCGCTTACGGCGATCGCATTTTTTTTGTTACGGGACAGATAAAGGATCTCTCGCCTCAAGGACTTGTCTGTTATGGGGACGACAAGCCTGCAGAGCTTTTCCCGTACTGGCCTCATTATCTCGTGCTAGCAGGACATAGCTCTCTTCAGCATATCCCTGCAGCCCTCCTCCCAGTCGATAAGACCAATAAGAAAAAAGAGAAGTTCGCTTGGGCACCATGCGATCCGAAAGAAGAAATGGGCAAACTCCTGCTTTATTACCAAAAAACGCAAAGTTTGCTTTCGCCTTTCCTTTCTAAATGGCTTCCAGATTTTTTTGGCCCCTTTGAAAAAATGGAAAAAACGATGCGCGAGGACAAGAACCTACATGCAAAATGGTTGATCGAACAGCAGGGAGTTCTCCATGCAAAAGCGCTTTGTGAAATCTGGCAGCCGTATTTACAAAAAGCGTTCCATACTTTTCTAACTACTTTCGAGGAAGAGTGTGAAGACATTTAATGTACTGGAAAAAGATTTAGACGTTCAGCGGTATGCCTTTGTCGAAGCTTCGGCGGGAACCGGCAAGACCTTTGCTATCGAGCATCTCGTGGCGCGTATGGTAGTGGCTGGCATTCCCATAGGCAGGTTGCTTGTGATGACGTTTACCAAAGCGGCGAAAACAGAACTCATCAAACGCATCCATCAGCGCCTTTCTTTGAGTCTGGAAGCTTGTGAGAGCGGTTGTACAAATGATATTCCCTATCTCTCAACCTCTGCAACAAACAGAGATGCAATACGCCTCTTGCGCGCTGCCCTACAGACATTTCACGAAGCGAAAATTACGACGATCCATGGCTTTTGCCAGGCGCTCCTTTCCAAATATGCATTTGAAGCAGAACTCAGCATGGCGTTTTTAGAAAGCCAAAGCAAAGAGAAACAACTGGAAAATATCCGCAATTATCTACAGGGGTATTTGCAAAATGAGTATCTCTCTCCTGTCCAGTTAGAGATCGCTTTAAATGTATGTAAAAGGGACATAGGAACGCTCATCGAAAGGATAGGGAAAAGACAGGCCTCACAGGAGACTTCGCTGGCTTTTCGTGTTCTCTGCTCCCGGATCGATGAGGTTTTATGTTCTATAGGTCCACATGACAAAGAGAAAATGGCGGTGGATTTTGGGGCGCTCAAAATGCACTACAATAAATTAAATCCTTGCGAGACAGAGGCGCAACTGATCTCTTCGTGGCTGGCAACCGGCCATGCGCCGTCTTCTGAGATAGAAGAGTTCTTGAGATGCAAAGAGTATTTTTGGGGTCTCATATGCGAGGATAATCTCAAAAAAACACCGAAGAAAAAAGAACCTCTAGTACTCCATTATCCCTTTCTTATCCAGAGTTTGCAGGAAAAGTTGACGCCCCTTCTTCAAGCTGCGAGCGACCCTTCGAATATCCTCGAAGCCCTTGCGAGCGGGTATCAGCAATATAAGGCAAAGTTCGCAGATCGTATGGAGACGCCTGACGACCTTCTCTCCGCCATGCACAAGGCTACCCAAAAACCCCGTTTTTTTGAGAAAGTGGGTCGCGAATTCGATGCGGCCATTATCGATGAATTCCAGGATACCGATGCCGTTCAATGGGACATTTTTGAGAAACTGTTCATGCGGGGAAGGCCCCTTAAAGCGCTCTATCTTGTAGGCGATCCCAAGCAGTCGATCTACGCCTTTCGCAAAGCGGACCTGTATAGTTATCTGCGCGCGCGCGATCATTTTGGTGCGGAAGAACGTGTGCATCTGTCTGTCAATTACCGCTCGGAGAAATCTCTTGTGGCGGCCCTCAATGTTCTATTTTCCGAGACGAATTCTCCAGGATGGATGCCGTTGCCTAAAATTCAAAGTTCTCTTCCGGTAGCTCCGGTGGCGCCAGCTGAAAAGGCAGAGGAGGATTCTCTCGGGATGCTTGAAGGCGAGAAGAGGCGGGGCAGCCTGCATTTTTTCATGGTCGAGACAGAGTCTAATAAGGTGGGCGGACTGCCTCTTGCCGATATTTACAAGCAGCAGATGATCCCTTTCCTCGCAGCCGAAATTTTTCATTTGCAGGGGCTGAATCTTTTCCCTCTTTCGCGCATTGCGCTTCTCGTCAAAGATCGCCATCAAGCACATTCATTGATGGAAGCTTTAGATAAGCTCGGCATCCGTGCGGTCTTTGTGCGCAGCGAGAGCATTACCGCGTCGCCGGTATTTCCGGCCATACTCGCGATTTTGCGCATTCTGCAAGCGCCGCATGATTCCAGTGCCTTGAAACGGTTTTTGATGTGTCCTTTAGTGAACCTGGCGCCCGCAGCCATGGCGCAAGTTTTATTGCCCGATCTTCCCTCGAGAAATGTAGCAGATATTTCCTTACGATCCCTTATGGTGGCCATGCATGATCTCAAAGAGCTCTTCCAGCAACAAGGCCTCGCGAGTTGTTTGCAAAAATGCCTAGAGTTGCGTCTTGACGGCAAGCTCACCCTTTTTGAGAGACTCCTCTCTGAGGCGGATGCGTCGCTGTATGAGGATTTTCTGCAAATCCAGGAACTCTTGCTCGAAGAAAATAGCCGTGGCGAGCGCTCGCTTGCAGAGCTTCTTACGTTTCTTGAAGAGATGCCGCTTAAAGATTCCGAGGAGCACAAACAGTTGCAGCGCCGCGTAGCGGAAACGACGAATGCTGTGACGGTCATGACTATGCATGCCAGCAAAGGACTCGAATTCGATGTTGTTTTCGCCGTTGGGCTCTCCTTGCGCTCAAACGTTCGAGACGAGCAAGACCCGGAAGAGAAAGATGCCGAGAAGATGCGCCTTCTCTATGTTGCGATGACGCGTGCAAAAAGGCGCCTTTATGTGCCCCTTATCGTCGATAAACGGCAAGCTCCCATTAAACAGGGGCAAGCTTCGCCAAGCGAGTTATTTTGCGCGCGTTGGGCAAGCTCAAATCCACTTTCCTACGCCGATTGGCTCCAGGCCGGTTCTTCTTTAACGATCGAGTCGCTGACCCTGAATCTGCAGCATTATCAGAGGCAGGCCTCTCTCTCATGGGAAATTCTTGCTCAGCAGCCACTGCCGCCTGAAAAACAAGGGATCCGCGAAGAGGTCCCTCTGCCGCTGCCGCGGAAGTTTTCCCAGTTTTGGCAAAGAGAAGAGGTCGTCTCTTTTTCTTCGATGTTCCACACACACAAGTCCCCACAGGCAGCGGAGGCCGCTGCAGTACATGCAGAGGCGCTTCCTTTAGGCGCCGAGACAGGGAACGTTGTCCATTTGTTGATGGAAGACATTTTTAGGAAGGGACTGCATCATCCTCTCGACGAAAATAAAATCCGAACTCTTATCGAAGAGACAACATGGGATACGCCCTTTGAAGGGCATCGCGAACCCTTGCAGCAAATGATCATTCCCGCGCTGCAGCTCCCGCTTACCCCCTTGCAGCCTGGCTACTCCCCTTTTTGCTTAAGCGATATTCCCGCATCGGACATCATGGCCGAAATGGAGTTTTGCTATGCGCACAAAAGTGAATCCAGACCAGAATTGCGCCCCGAACTGCGTAAGGGCTTCATCGATCTATTTTTTATCCACAACGGCCTTTACTACTTAATCGATTGGAAGACCAACTACCTGCCGGAATATGCGGACAAACAGCGCAATCTGGCAATGGAGCATCATGGCTATCGCTTGCAGGCGGCGCTGTATGCCGATGCTTTGCGGCGCTATGTAAAACTGTTTGACATTCGCCCTTTTGAGAGTTCCTTCGGCGGGGCTCACTATCTTTTTCTGCGAGGTGGAAAATGGGAGAGTTTTATGCCCGATATCACGATGGTGCAATAATGGAGTGGCCGCTTCTTAAGCAGTTGCAGAACCAAGGTATCATCGCAGCGCTCGATATCTATTTTGCCGAGAGGGCTGCTAGCCATTCAGGGACTATTGCCGAGGAGGAGGCTGCAGTACTCGCCGCCGTTATGGCCGCTGCCAGAAGGGGGCATCTTTGCCTCGATCGCAAAGGCGCCGCCGAGATATTTGCTGAAGAGAATCCGCTTAAAGATCCATTTTTCAAGTTGCTCGAACGAGGCTTCTCCTCTTTAGAAGACAATGGCGATAAATTGAAGCCATTTATCCATCGAATTGAAGACCGTTTCTACCTTCCCAAAAATTATGCGCTTGAAGAGGCTCTTCGCTTTCATCTCGGCAGACTCGCCGGCCAGTGCTTGGATAGAACTATTTCCGACTTTCCCTTGCGGGCAAACTTAAACGAAGAGCAGAGGCAGGCGGTCGCGATTGCCTTGCAGCATAGACTGACATTGATGACAGGGGGGCCTGGGACAGGTAAAACGTATACCGCTGCGGCGATCGTACAAGCATTCACGGTACATACACCCTCCGCGAAGATTGTTCTTGCGGCACCGACAGCCCGCGCTGCCGATCATCTCAAAAAAAGATTGCTCGAGTCTGCGATTGATCCCAGTTATCTACGTTATGCCGGCACCCTACATGGACTTCTGGGCAATAGGAATGTTCACACCCCGCCCGAAGTGCCTTGCATCGATGCGCAGCTCATCATTATCGACGAATGTTCCATGATCGATGCCGGTCTTTTTGTCGCGCTTCTCGCTTCTTTACCAAAACAAAGCACGATCATATTGATGGGAGATCCCGATCAGTTGCATCCCGTAGGAATAGGCAGCCTTTTTTCCGACCTTGTTCTTGCGGAACTACCCTTGCCGTTAGGTAGGGCTCACCTACAGCATTGTCTACGCGTCGAAGATAGGCCTTTGCTCGAGCTGACAGCAGCCCTGCAAAGCGGCCTGCCATGCGAGTGGCCTTTACTCGATTGGTCAGTGGATGCGCAGCAGGCCCAAGATTTCTACGCAAAGTTATGGGAATTTGCGCGTCCTTTTTGGATCGGGTTTGCTCTAGGTCCTACGCCTGAAGTGCGGGATCATGAGGCTCTTAAGCACCTCGGCCGTTTTCGCATTCTTTCTGTTTTGCGCCAGGGGCCTTTCGGCACCGACGTCCTCAATGAATGGCTGGCACGCCGTTTGCAGCTGGAAGTAAAACAAGGGCAGTGGTGGGCAGCGCCTATCCAAATCACGCGCAATGATGCGAAGGCAGGTCTTTGCAATGGCGAACTTGGCGTCTTGATCCAACCGCGAGCAGCATCCTTATCTTTTCGCCACCCCGAAGGTTACGCGCTTTTTCCAGGCATGGAGAATCCCCTGCCGGCAGCCCTCCTCCCGGCTTTCGCGTACGCGTTTTGCACCTCCGTACACAAAAGCCAGGGCAGCGAGTACGAGGAGGTTTTGCTGATCGTGCCTCCGGGCAGCGAGGTGTTTGGCAGAGAGATGCTCTACACAGCCATCACGCGCGCAAAAAAGAAATTGCACATCGCAAGCACAGAGGAGATCCTTTCCAAAGTGCGAAAGCACCATATCCGAAAGCTCTCAGGAATCACATAAGCTTAAACATCTCTTATGTGGAGTGCGGCGACCTGGCGCCGCTTTTCTTCCGCGTGGCTTGACGCGCGGGTTCGGCACGACCAAGTCGATGTCTAACAAAGCGGCGCCACGTCGCCGTACTCCACATAAGAGATGCCGTGATTTCTTAAGTTAATGACATTGGGGCAACGCCCTGGGTAAAAAAAAGCGCTGCAGATATTCAGTCTGCAGCGCTTTAGATGCGCAAGAATGCGCTTAAGCTTTGATGCTCTGAGCGAGGCGCGACTTGTCGCGGCTGACTTTATTGAGCTTGTAAATGCCTGTCTTTACGCCTTTGTCCATCAGGCTGTAAACAGCAGCGAGGGATTTCGTGACAAGAGCCTTATCGCTCTTTTGCGCAGCCCGCAAAGAACGGATTGCGGTGCTGACCTCGGCTTTGAAAGCCTTATTGGCCAAGCGGCGTTTTTCACTTTGCATATCTCTTTTGAGAGCCTGAGGGCGCCTTACTTTGATCTCTTTTTTCTCTTTTTCATCGGCCATAAAAGGTACTTCCCTTTGTTTTGTAAGGGGTATCATAAGCGATTGGCGAAAATTCGTCAAAAAGAGAGATCCTCATAAAAAAAAATTGTCGCAGCAGAGGCACAAGAGATAAGATAGGAACAATTTTAAAGGACGCCATGCTGATTGTTTCCAGAGCTATATTGAGCCTTACCCTCTTGGGATTTGCATTTACTAGCTACGCTGAAGAACCCCATGTCCCCGAGACTGTAAGGGAAGAGCAAAGCGAGGAAACCTCGATTCGCGTCATTCTGCTTGTACCGAATAACGAGGCATTGAAAGATCTCGACACCGCCCCTTTATCGGGCGTTGTCAATCGCAACGTCCAGCTCCCAGGCAATAGTCAAAAATTTCTTGACGAACTTGAGATAAAATACCTTGGCCAACCCCTCACCCAAGAGGAAATGACCAAGATTAAGCGGGCGATCATCCGCTATTACAGAAGCGAGAACCACCCGGCAGTCGCTGTCCGCTTTGTCCAGAAGGGCGGTCAGGAGGGGATAGCCGTATTTATTATTTCAGAAGCAAAGATACAGAATGTCTCTTCCCAAGGGCCCGATAGAGCCTCTAGTAGAGCCTCAAAAGAACATCTCGAGAAATACTACGATATCCAGACAGAAGAATACGTCGCGCAGGACGTTTTGCTTAACAATGTAGATTGGCAAAACCGCAACCCTTTTCGGCGTACGATAGTCCCTTTTCCACAAGGTTCCGAAGCAGGGACATCGGATCTGAAATTTTGGTCGGAAGACCGTTTTCCTGTGCGCTTTTTTGCCGGCGCGGATAACAGCGGGACTAAATTCACCGGCCGGACGCGCCTCTATGGAGGGCTTACGTGGGGCCATGTTTTCGGCGCAGACGATCTTCTCCACTATCAATACACGATCAACCCTACTATCGATAAATTTCAATCTCACTACGGTACGTACATTTATTTCCTGCCTTCGAAACATATCCTGAATGTTTTTGCTACCTATTCGACCACGGATCCGGACATAAGAGGTTTTCACGGCAAGGGCACATGTGTGCAGGCCAGCTTCCGGTATACCGTCCCCCTCCTTCCGCTCTACGGGCCCCTTAAACAAGAAATCACAGCGGGGGCAGACTACAAAAACACCAATACCAATCTCTTTTTTATCGATTCCTCTCACCCTATTCATTCGAGGAGGGTTAATATCGCCCAGCTCGTTCTCAACTATAGTTTTGAACGTACATGGACAAGAAATGAAGTGGAATTTGCGCTAGAGACGTTTTTGTCCCCGGGAAGAACATTCTGGTTAGCGAACCAATCCAACTCTGCCTACCATACTCTAAGGCCGCATGCTAAAAACTGGTATGGGTATGGAAGGCTGACAGTAGGAGATGTGTATCAGCTTCCCCGCTGTTTTTCCATAGCAGGCCTTCTACGTGTGCAAGCTTCTTTTACCCCCCTTTTGCCAACTGAGCAATTTGGTCTTGGAGGATACAATACGGTACGCGGCTACCATGAAAGGGCCTTCAACGCGGATGAAGCACTCTGCGCTAATTTTGAAATCCGCTCCCCTTCGCTCCATTTAATGAAGCGGTGCCAGGACGAACTCATTTTTTTAGGTTTTATCGATTATGGACTTGGGTTTAATCTAGAGCCTACGAAGGGCTATCCTTCCTCCGGGCATCTTCTCGGAGCGGGCCCAGGAGTACGTTACCAAATCGACACCCATTTTTCTGCACGGGCAGATTATGGCTTTCGCCTCCACAAGGTATCTGGCGACAGGAGCGGCGGCGGCGTAGCGCATGTAGGGGTAGTCGGTATTTTTTAGAGTGTTACACAATGCATCGGATTGGCAAATTCCTTTTTTATGCCGCAGGTATTTATGGCGCTCTATGGGCCTTTTGGGCCATACGCGATCTCTATATGTATTGGAGGCTGGATGCAGAGACGGTGGGCAAGGTACAAGAGGCAAACGTGCGGGAACTTTCCGCCTCCAGCTATGACATTCTTGCTACCTACACCTATATATACGAGGGAGAATCCTACAAGGCCAGGGGCTCCCTTGGAAAGCCGTATCAGCTCAATCAGTTTGCTGCTGAAAAGACGGCTGAGAACCTCGTACATGCCTCCCCGCCTGTATACTTCAATCGACGCCATCCCGAGATCTCTGCGTTAAAGCGTGCCTTTCCGCTTAAATCCGTCCTGCAAGCCGGATTGACACTCGGGATTTGCCTCTATCTCTGGGTGCTCAATCTCTATTACGCACCAAGCGTTCTCAGACCAAAAAAGAAACTTTAAGAAATTTCCACCACAGAGAACACAGGGGTTCAGCGAAAAAATCGATGATTTTGGGCATTTGAAGAGGCCAGGCAATGCGCGGCCCTTGAGTTTGGACATTTCAACGACGAATTTCATCAGCGCAGAGCGCGCGAAAAGCGCGAGCAGAGGCGCTGAGGACGCAGAGGGGAAAATCTTAGGGACAGGAAGATAATGCAATATCAACCGTCTTAAATTGAGGAATATGTTGCGTTCTTAATTTTCTTGAAGAGATACCATTTTGGCGAATTCTTAGTTTTTCTCTCTGCGTCCTCTGCGCCTCTGCTCGCGCGTTTTGCGCGCCCTGCGCTGATGAAATTCACAGCCTGCGGCTAGCGGAGTTCTTTGTCTTTGTCTGGGTTTACTTGATCAGGGTTTTTTCAAGAAGGGCGTAGATAAACGCGCGGTAGGCGGGGGCGCATGCCTGCATCCAGGAAAATAGAGAAATTTTGCGCTTCGAGTAACGGCTTTCCAAAGCGATCAAAGAGGAGTAATCATAATCCGGTTTTTGGAAGGTCGCGTCGATGACATCGCCGGCAAAGCCCAGAGACCGTGTTTGGAGGCGCTGCAGTAGTGCTTTTGGGAACGGATTGGGGGGTGAAACGTCATGCAAGCGGTAGGGCGAAGCCGGATGAATAGGAAATTTAGCGCCTTTGAAGCATCGTTCTTCGCCGCGGATAATTTCGAATTGGTCGTAAATCATGCCGATGCCCCGTGCATCGATCGAGGTATAGTACGTGTGGCGCGTTACGAAAAATTGTTCGGCGGCTGAAAGACGCCTTCGGTTAAAGCGCGCTTCATGGATAATCCAGACGAGATGCACTCCCAAACTGCTGTAATCGCTTTCCCTTTTTTTAGCTTCCTCGGCGGTCATTGCGGAATACTGAATTTCAAAAACAATATTCTGGGCGGGCCAAAACACGTCGGCGATGCGCCCGATGGAAGGAAAGGGATGTTCCAGAATCGCACATTTCAGCTTGGAGGCCAAATAGAGCTGATTGTGGAGATGGGCTTGTGTTTTTTTGCGGTGGACGCACTGCTTAGGCTTCCGGTAGTGATAAAAATGCGCTTGGATATGGGGTCCGCATCGCAACCGAACAAGGCCATCGCAAGTAGGGCATTGATAATCATTCTTTTTTTTAGCCTGGGGTGCGATGATGCGTTCACCTGTTTCATCGATTGCAATCAATTGCATACTAGTTAAAAATCCAGGTGATAAATTTTTTTATTGACGCGTTGGAGCTACGGGTCTCTTGACAAGAAGAGAACAGCTCTAGAAAATGGCATCATTTTTAACATCTTTGGCTTGTCGGCGTCCATATTTTCTAAATATTTTGGTGGATGAGCTTCGTTTTTATCATTGAACGAAAGGCCTGCAGCCCATAGATAGGCACATACCAGGCAAGCAACCGGGAGAGCATGAGCAAGGGCAATTTTACCACGCTGTTCAACCAGCAACATCAGCAGAAAATCGAAGAGCTCGTGGCGATCGCCAAAGAGCAGGGGTACATCACATACGAAGAAATCAACGAGGTTTTGCCGATGTCCTTCGACTCGGCCGAACAGATCGACCAGGTGTTGATTTTCTTAAGCGGGATGGATATCCAGGTCCTCAACCAAGCCGAGGTCGAGAGGCAAAAAGAGCGCAAGAAAGAGGTCAAAGAACTCGAAGGATTGCCCAAGCGGGCCGAAGGGTCTTCCGACGATCCCGTCCGCATGTATCTCAAAGAGATGGGTTCCGTCCCTCTATTGACGCGCGAAGAAGAAGTAGAGATCTCCAAGCGCATCGAAAAAGCTCAGATGCAGATCGAAAAAATCATCATGCGCTTTCGCTATTCCAATCGCGAAGCGATTTCGATAGCCAATTACCTCATCTCTAATAAAGAGCGCTTCGACAAGATCATTCAGGAAAAGGAAGTTGCCGATAAGCCTGCCTACCTAGGCATGCTGCCCAAGCTTTGCAACATGCTCAAACAAGAAGACGTGATCCTGGAAACTCTGCTGATGCAGACGCGCGATGCGAATCTCAAAAAAGTCGATAAGGTCAAAATTGCCGAAGATATCGAAAAGTGCCGTATCCGCACCCAAGCGTATTTGCGCCGCATGCATTTCAAGCACAATATCATCGAAGACTTCGGCGAAGTCATCTTGAGCGGCTACGACCGATTTTTGGTCCTGGAAAAAGAAGCGGAAGAACTTGCCCCGCGCGCCGAGAAAAACAAGTTTGCCGCAGCAAAACTTACCGCTGTGCAACGCAAGCTCGTCATGCGGGAGCTGTCCGCTGGCCGTACATTGGAAGAATTCAAGAAAGATGTGCGGATGCTCCAGCGTTGGATGGACAAGAGCATGGAAGCCAAGCGCGAGATGGTGGAATCCAACCTGCGCCTAGTTATTTCAATCGCGAAGAAGTACACCAACCGCGGCCTTTCATTCCTCGACTTGATCCAAGAGGGGAATATGGGCCTTATGAAGGCGGTAGAGAAGTTCGAGTACCGCCGCGGCTATAAATTTTCTACCTACGCCACTTGGTGGATTCGCCAGGCAGTTACACGGGCGATTGCCGACCAGGCGCGTACGATCCGCATCCCTGTCCATATGATCGAGACGATCAATAAAGTCTTGCGAGGCGCGAAAAAATTGATGATGGAGACAGGGCGCGAGCCGTCTCCTGAAGAACTTGCGCATGAACTTGGCCTTACTCCTGAACGCGTACGCGAAATCTACAAGATTGCGCAACACCCCATCTCTCTGCAAGCCGAGGTCGGCGACGGCGGGGAGAGCCAGTTCGGCGACTTCCTCGAGGATACAGCCATCGAGTCTCCTGCTGAGGCCACGGGCTACGCTATCCTCAAAGACAAGATGAACGAAGTCCTGGCGACCCTCACGGACCGCGAACGCACCGTCCTCATCGAACGTTTCGGTCTTCTCGACGGTAAGCCTAAGACCCTGGAAGAAGTAGGTGTGCGTTTTAAAGTAACACGCGAGCGTGTGCGCCAAATCGAAGCAAAAGCCCTTCGTAAGATGCGCCACCCGACTCGTTCTAAACAACTCCAGGCTTTCCTCGACCTCCTCGAGGCGGATTAATCCTATCCAAAAAGTAGTTCTCTGGCGGCAAACAATCTTGCCGCCAGAGAAATTCTATGGGCTTGTTCATTAGGTAACATCTCGTAGATTAATGACTTGCATTCTAATGTTGTTTTAATGAGCTGTTGTCTTTACATTTTCTTGTTATCCACTTGATCTTTTTGCTTTTAACCATGAGAAATATATGTCCTTAATTCCTCCATCTTCTTCAGTTCCTACAGTTACTCCATCGTCGCCAGCAGCATTTGATGAGCCAGCACGTATGGCTTCTTTACCTGAGGTAAGAAAAGAGGGGGGATGTTGTTCTTCCAAAGTCGTAACTTTCAAACCTGGTGATCAACTTATCTTCGATCCCAAAGCGAATATTTATAAAGTTTTTAGAAGAAGCTGCTTTGAATGTGATTGTTTAGGTAAGGAAAGAGTCCGTAATGAGCGGGCTTGGGAAGCTATGAATCGATCAATCATTGCAACAGCGGGGCAGCAACTCGCAGAACAAGTGTACAGAAGAACGGGGATTCATGCAGAGAGAAACGCGGAAAGCGGGGTCAAGCTTACCTATGGCGCGTATACCGCATTAAAGAATAGCATCGATGAAGTCATAGCTCTGCAGGGAGAAGCAATAACGATATGTAAGAAGATGCGCATCCTCGATACTTTCGCAAACACAACCGTAAAAACTTCGAGAGTAGAGTTGGACATTGAACCCGAAGATAGAATTGTTTCTCCTCGTGGTTCTATTCCAATGGCTCCAACATCAGGTGGCGGTGGCGTCTCCTTTTCATCCCATGAGAGTGCGGAGAGAAGGAGTAAAGAGGAACATGATCCGGCAAGGGAAGGCCCCAAAGGTCGACCTGAATTACCCATAAAAATTACTGTCCTTCGCGGAAGAGACCCAACCGATTCTGTAAGCGAATTTGATCCTAATAAAATTGTCAAAACGTTAAGGGATCTCCCCTACTCTAGACTTACAATCAGCATTAGAAATGCTGAAGAAATTGCTGGGCAAGTGCAAAGAGAAGTAGAAGCAATGGTAGCAGTTTCGTTACAAGGCACCGCCAAGGTTTCACGAGATGATTTGACCAGAAGAGTCGTCACCCACTTAAAAGGGAATTCTTATAATCTGAAACAACCTGTGCATTGGACGGATTGGAAAGACGTGGAAGGTGGGGCTGTCGGGTTAAACAGACTTGCCAAAAAAGGCATCGGGGAGATGTCTTCCGATGAATTAACTAGAATTCTTAATGTGGCTCAAGAATTTCGTAATGGCACAAGAGACTGGGGTCCTAGAGAAGCTACAGAAAGAAGGGTGCTTCCGGCGAGAGAGAGCGATGCAGGAGTTCAAATGGGAAGCCTTAGTTCCTCAAGCTCTTCCGCACCAAAACGGCCTGCTATGGCCCATTATCGAACTTTCACACTCCAGATGAGATCAACAATAAAAGATGAGAGACGGGGAAAGCAATGCAACACTCTTGGAAATATTTTTGATCGAGATCGGCCGGCAACGCCAGTAGAGCCACATAGGGAACCCCCAACCCATCCGCTCTCTCTGACCGCAGAGGAATAGCCGAAGGCTAAATCCACATCGTGATGAGAGATTTTATGGCAATACGGGATGAACGCATTGATGCCTATATCGCAAACGCGAAACCTTTTGCACAACCTATCCTTAAGCATATCCGGGAACTGGTTCATAAGGCCTGTCCGGAAGTAGAAGAGACGATCAAGTGGAGTTTTCCGCACTTCAACTACAAAGGCATGATGTGCAGCATGGCCTCTTTTCAAGAGCACTGCGTTTTCGGCTTTTGGAAAGGCGCTCTTATGCAGGATCCGCACAACGTCATGGACAAAGCGCGCGAAAATGCCATGGGCCATTTCGGCCGCTTGGCCAGTATCCAGGATTTGCCTGCGGAAAGCACTATCCTTGCTTATATTAAAGAAGCAATGCAGCTGAATGATGCCGGTGTCAAGCTCTCGAAAAAAGCTCCTGCAAAGCAGAAAGAGCTGGCGATTCCCGACTATTTTCTGACCGCAGTAAAGAAGAACAAGAAGGCGACTCACACCTTCGAGAATTTCTCTTACAGTAAGAAGAAGGAGTATGTGGAGTGGGTGACAGAGGCCAAGCAGCAGGGCACGCAAGAAAAGCGATTGGCTACCGCAGTGGAATGGCTCAGCGAAGGCAAAAGCCTAAACTGGAAGTACGAAAGCTGCTAATTACTCTTTCCCTTTCATGGATTGCAACGCATCGTAGAAAGGCTTTTGCTCCTGATAGATTTCTTCGAGTATGGAAACGTACTCTTTCGGGACCATAGAGAAGCGCGATTTTAATTCATCGCGTTTCGGTACAAAAAACCCCTTGCTATCGGCAGCGTCGAGATGCCAGCTTGCGAGGTGCTTCCATTCTTCCGGCATTCCTTCTTCCCAAGATAAAGCCTGCGGTATGTAGGCGATGCCCACTTGCTGGCAAAAAGCCTTCATGGCCGAATGCGGCCTGCTGCATATGTCTTCGGCTTCGACGATAACGGGCCATTCTCCCCGAATTTCCCGATATTTTTTTGCGATACGGACAAGATCTTCATGCCGGAAGACATCCCGAGTAAACTCTAAGATTTTGTCTAAGGGCATCCTCTGGAGTCCTTTCAAGAAAAACGATTCGATTGAAAGAGCGGGTTCGCGGATCAGAAAGGTAAGGATAACATGGGGATTTGCGAGTAATTCGTCATCACTGAGAATTTTTTCCCCCATACACCAGATCATATCCTTGAGGAAGACAGGCTTTTGCTTGGCGTAACGGTAGATGAGCGCTTTAACTTCCTCGTAGTTTTTTGCTTCTATAAGTTCTTGTGGCGGCAACTGGCTGAAAACATCAATGTCACCTGCATGGTACATATAAGAGGAGACCCAGGGCTCGTGAAAAACTTTATGGTCGCCGCGGGCCATCATCGACTTTTCAAATGCCGTACTCACCGTACGCGGGTTGGTCAGCATAATTTGGATTTTATGATTTTCGGCTCCGAGGTATTGCGTAAGCGCCAAGACAATTAGACTTAATGTCATTCTGAGCATAGTGTCGACCCGTTATTCTTGAGGAAGACAGATACTTGAACGTGATTTGAAAGGCAATATTTTTGAAGTTTGAGAGCCTCCTAAGAGCACCGTAGCGAAAAAATCTGAAAAATATGCTTGCATGAATTCAGAAAAGCCCTTACATCACTTATTAGAAGACTCAAGAAATGCAAGTTGGGGATTTTCTCAAAAATCTTAAGTAGAAGAAGGGAAAAATGGCGAAGAAAAAAACAACAGCTAAGAAGAAACCAGCAGCAAGAAAGACGGCCGTAAGAAAGAAAACTGCCGCAAAGAAGAAGCCTGCAACGAAAAGGAAATCGGGCTTAACGCAGATGACCTATACTGTATCTCCTGAACTTCAGGCGATAATAGGCGCAAAAACTGCGACACGCCCGATGATCATCAAAAAATTATGGGTCTATATCAAAGCCAAGAAATGCCAGGATGTCAAAAACAAGCGTCTCATCGTACCAGATGCATCGCTTGCAAAGGTCATTGGTACTAAGCCCGTGGACATGCTCAAGCTTGCCGGCTGTCTAAATAAGCACATCAAGAAATAATGAAAGATCTATATACACATCGTGATGCAAAAATTCCAATTTTTGCTCAGGATGTGTATATGTTTATCCCCAGAAATCAGGTTCTGTAAACGGCAAGCGGTGCGAAAGCCTGTACGACAGGCATCATCTCAATCGTATTGATATTCACATGAGAAGGCGCAGAAGTGCAGAAATAGATCGCTTCGGCAATGTCTTCAGGCGTCAAAGGCTGCGTTTTTTCATACACACCTTTGGCTTTTGCCTCATCTCCTCGAAAGCGCACTTTCGAAAATTCTGTTCCCCCGGTGAGTCCAGGCTCAATACAGCTCACACGCACATGGGTGCCTAATAAATCGGCCCGCAAATTCAAAGAAAATTGATGCACAAAGGCCTTGGTTCCGGCATACACATTGCCGCCAGGATAAGGGTAGTGACCGGCGACAGAGCCAAGATTGACGATGTGGCCATGGTTGCGTTTGGCCATGCCGGGAAGGACGCTATGCGTACAGAACATGAGTCCCTTGATATTCACATCGATACACTTTTCCCATTCCTCAAGATTCGCCTCTTGGGCGCGATCTAAGCCAAAGGCGGCCCCTGCGTTATTCACCAGAATATCAATAGCGCCTATTTCATTTTCAATCTGCGCAAATGTCTTTTCTACCTCTCTGCGCTCAGTAACGTCCAGTTCGAAAATGGCAGCATTGTCTTTGCCAAGCTCTTCTTGCAGGGCTTCTAACTTGTCTTTGCGGCGCGCAATGAGCACGAGGCGGCAGCCTTCTTTGGCAAAACGGCGCGCGGTTGCCTCTCCAATCCCAGCAGAGGCCCCAGTAATGATAACATTGGTTGTGCTCATAGGTTTTTTCTCTCGATTAGAATTTGGGATTCAAGAGATGTATAGCGTATTCGAACCACCAACATCCTTCAACATTTAACTTGCAGATGGCGAGTCGGCTTTGTATGCTCTCTCGACCTATAAGCGCCAAAAGCTGATGATGGAGCCGACTTTGACTACAGAACCGGATAAGGATTTTGGCGAGGAAGAGCTTGACCTAGTGTTTGGCCAGGAGGGGATATTAGCCCGCAGCCATGCTTCTTACGAAGAGCGGCCCGCCCAAAAGGAAATGGCGCGGCAGATTTTCGATTCTTATGCCCATAAGAAGATCGCGCTTGTCGAAGGCGGCACAGGGACAGGTAAAAGCCTGGCCTATCTCTCTGCAGCCGTCCTGTGGGCAGCGCGCAATAAAGAACGCACGATCATTTCCACGCATACCATCGCCCTGCAGCACCAACTGATCGAGAAAGACGTCCCCCTGCTTCTGAAGGCCCTTGATCTCGATATCGAGGCAGTCGTCGTCAAGGGCATGAACAACTACATCTGCTTGAAGCGCCTCGAAGAAAAAGAAGAGGAACAGGCGCTACTCGCCCACGAAGAAAAATCGACAGAGAAGCTGCGCATGTGGGCAGACAACTCTTCCGATGGCAGCCGGGCCTCTCTACCTTTTTCTTTGCCCGGGGGAGTTTGGGAGACAGCCTGCGCCGAACGCGATAGCTGTACGCATGTGCAGTGCCCCCACCACAAGAAATGCTTCTTTTTCAAGGCGCGCAAAAAAGCCGAGGACGCCCAAGTGCTCGTCGTCAACCACCATTTGCTGCTCCTCGATTGTCTCGATAAAGATAAGAGCGTCGAAGCGGAAAGGTCGATCCTTCCCGAATATACCCGTCTTGTCATCGACGAGGCGCACCATCTCGAAGATATCGCGCTGGACATTTTAGCGGTCCGTTCAAGCAAGCGCGAACTCCTGATCCTTTTCGCACGCCTTGTATCAGAACGGGAAGGACATCTAGGGAGCTTGCAGAAGATACGCCGCTTAATTGTTGCGCAATCTGTGGAGAACCCCTCCCTTCTCTATCGTATCGATACCGAGTTTCCCCATCTAAAGGCCGATATTGGCACTAAAGTCATGCACGCATTCGCAGCTTTAGAAAGCAGTAACGCCCAGTTTCTACTGACGACGCGGAAATTGCGCCTGCAGCCGGATCTTCAGAAAGATGAATCCTGGCAAACAGTCGTAATCCCCGCTTTTGACGCCCTCATCGAAGATCTGAAAAAGGCCGCCGCCATGCTGCGGAGTCTTGTAGGGGATCTCCCTTCCATGCGCGAAGAAAAGCAAATGCCCACCTTAAGCGCCGATATTTTACAGGTAGCCGAACGGATAGAAGAAAAACACCAGGCCCTCACGCGATTTTTCCATCCGGACGCAAAAGCGCACAGTGAAGTGCGCTGGTTCGAGCGCGAAAATGAGAACAACGCCGCGATTGTCTGCGCGGATTTAAATGTCGCCGCCCATCTTTCTGAAAAGCTGTTTGCGCCTCTTGACACAGCCATCCTCTGCAGCGCGACCCTTAGCGGGGGAAAGGATTTTTCTTTGATCAAAAACCGCCTCGGCATTACCGCTCTGCAGACTCAAGTCACCGAAGGCATTTATCCTTCCCCTTTTGATTTTGCATCGCGCGTGCTCTTCGGCATTCCGAGCGATCTTCCCGACCCTGCCACGTTCTCGTTTACGAAAGAAGCCTCAGAGACGCTCGCCGAGATCCTCACAATTGTCGAAGGAGGGGCCTTTGTCCTCTTTACTTCCTACGAGATGCTCCAACAATTCTTTCGCGAACTGCAGCCGCGACTAGAAAAAAATGGCTTTTCCCTCTTCCGCCAAGGAGACGAAGAGCGCACGCTCCTCATCCAACGTTTCCGAAAGGCCTCAAAAGGCGTTCTATTTGGCACAGATTCGTTTTGGGAAGGAGTTGACATCGCTGGAGAAGCCCTTCGCTGCGTCGTCATCGTAAAGCTTCCCTTCCAGGTTCCCAACGATCCCGTCGTCGAAGCCCAGCATGAAGCTATCACAAAAGAAGGGGGCAATCCCTTCTACGATCTCACCGTCCCGAAAGCCGCCATGAAGTTTAAACAAGGCTTCGGCAGGCTTATGCGCAGCAAAGAAGACCGCGGCTGCGTCATATGCCTTGATCCCCGCCTCCTATCGAAGTCCTACGGCAAGCGCATCCTCGCCGTCCTGCCCTCCTGCATAAGCAGCTTTGCCACCCGCAACACCGTCCTGACCGACCTGCGCACCTTTTTCCGAAAATGATATCGAGTGAGGAAAGAGAAAAGTTAAAAAGCAAATCTAGGACTTTTGGCAACGCATTAAATAAGCGCGTTTGATAATAAATTTTAACCGTTCAGCGAGAGTCGAAACTGATACTTCTTCTATATGTCCATTTGTAATTGTAAATGAGTCCTGTAAAAATGATACTACAGGATCATCTGCGTCAAGAATAACTACACGTGAAAATTGCATCAGCTCCGAACTTGTCAAGACTTCCTGAATTTTTGAAGTTACCATCTTATAAGCACTCATTTCACTCGAGCTAAGCCAAGATGCAGAAACAACCACATCCCATTGCTCGAGTGGGTCTTCTCTTAAAAAAAGGGCGAAAACTAAGATAGGACCATGCTCTTTTTCTAGGGCAAAGACAACGGATTTCAGTTTTTCAAGAATCTCTTTCATAGTTTTTTCAACAATACTTCATATGGTATAGGATTATGAACGTTAAGTATGACTTCAGATATGCATGCCCCTAAAATCACGATCGATTCCAAGAAGAAAAACTTCACTTTCCATCACTATAAACATGCTTGCAGAATTGTAAACAACTAAAATTTAATACGTTAGTGCTTGCGAGTGCCTTAATTCCCATAAAGTTGCAAATTATGGCTTTAAACCCCAAAAAATTGCCAAACGTCTGCCTTAAAGCCCAAAAAGTTGCAAAACAGCTGTCTTAAATCCCAAAAAGTTGCCAAAATAGGGTAAAAGAGGACTCTTAATGACCACATTCTTGCCTGAGGTCTTTGTCTCAAATGCCGCCTTAGCACCCCAAGTCTCAAGGGACTTAAAAAAGGGCCGGCTGCGCAAACTAGGCAGCAGAGTCTATACCACCAATTTAACCGGATCCGAGGAGCTGCTCGTTAAACGTCATGCTTGGTTTATCGTGAAAGAATTGTTTCCTGGTAGTGTGATTGTGGATCGGACAGCGCTTGAACATCGACCAGCAGTTGATGGCTCTATCTTCCTTGTATCAAAAAAAAAGAGAGCCGTCCTTCTGCCTGGCCTATCGATATATCCCAGGAAAGGGCATCCCCCACTCGATGAAGACAAGCCGTTTATGGAGAAGCTTCATTTGTCTTGTCCTGCGCGCGCCTATTTAGAAAATTTGTGTAAAAGACGGACACGAAAAGGGACAGTAACCAGGACGCTCTCTCGCAAAGAAATTGCAGAACGGTTGGAATTGCTTTTGCAAGGAGCAGGAAGCGACGCACTTCTCGCGCTTCGCGATGAAGCAAAAAGAATTTCTCCGCGACTAGGCTTACGGAAGGAATATAAAATTCTAGACGGATTGATTGGAACTCTTCTAGGAACACGCACAGTACCCGTCACTTCCTCGATTGCGATTGCCCGTACTCAAGGTTTGCCGTACGATCCAAAACGGCTTGATCTTTTTCAGAAATTGTATGAATCACTCGCGAATATAAGCACGCCAGTCCGCTCTATCACTCACTCGGATTCTTCCCTTCCTTTTTTTGAAGCGTATTTCTCAAATTTCATCGAAGGGACAGAATTTCAGGTCGAAGAGGCAGCTGAAATCATCTTCCAAGGAAAAATTCCCAAAAACAGGCCAAAGGACGCCCACGATATTCTTGGCACCTACCAAATCACGTCTGATACGAAAGACATGACGAAGTGTCCTAAAAGCGGCGACGAGCTCATATCCATTCTAAAACGCCGCCATGCATTTTTAATGGGAGGACGACCTGAGGTGCGTCCAGGAGAATTTATAACAGTTCCAAATCAAGCAGGCTCGACGCTTTTTGTGGCTCCCGCACTCGTTGAAGGCACCTTGAGAAAAGGCTTTCAATGGCTCCAGGGACTAAATACCCCCTTTCAGCGTGCGGTTTATATGATGTTTCTGATCGCCGAAGTACATCCCTTTGCAGATGGAAATGGAAGATGCGCCCGGATCATGATGAATGCAGAGCTTGTAGCTGCAGATCAGGCGCGGATCATCATCCCAACCATTTTTAGAAATAACTACCTTTCAGCACTCAAAGCCCTCACTCATCAAACTAGACCTGACCCGCTTATTCGCGCTCTCGACTTTGCCCAAAAGTACACTTCCCTTATCGATTGGAGCGATTTTAAAAAGGCCCACACAATGCTCGTAGCAACTCATGCCTTCGAAGATTCGAACACGGCAGAGCTCCTGGGAAATCGACTAATTCTGCCTCAGCACTAATGGCTATTTTCCAAAGGTAAATTGCAACTTTTTTGGTCGTTTTCCAAACCAAAATCGGCGAGAAAGGGATAGACTTCTTCGCACTTCGGGCCGATTTCCCAAAATCTTAGCCCGCCAGGGCGTCTGATTAGAGCCCGGCAAGGCGACTCAATAAAAAACCAATGGATAATCATGTGCTAGAGCATCGTCTTTCGAAGATCTTCGTGCTCAAAAGCAGAAGCCATCCGATCGATTTCGGTCTTTTTTATCTTAAGTTTTAGAGCTTCTTTACGCCATAAGGCAGTAGCAGAACCTACTTCCCTGACTATTTTTTTTGCCTGTAGATTTTCGAGATCAAAATAGTGGGCTACGCCAACCGCTAAATCAAGTGAGGCGCTAGGATCTATCAGATCAATCGCTGTGGATAAAATCCTCGGTTTAATATCGGTTGGTGTGGGATTTAAGTCATATGCAGGAGCTAAGCGCCAACCTGAAAGGCCCGAGTAAAGAAATGCATGATTGCGTAAATGATCATCAACATTGGAAATCAAAACATTAAAAACAATGCGACGCCATAAAGCTTCAAGATCTTCCTTAGGAGAAGCACTTATTTGGCGGATAGCATCGGCAATCTCCAAATAGCTATGCATTTCATTGTCTTTTGCTTCTAGGACGCTCATAGCGGAAAGAAAAGGAATGCGGGTATTTTTTTTCCTGTCAAACCTTCGGGATAAAAGAAACCGCCGACGGCCTACAGATTCAAGACGCCACTCAGGAACTATAATTCCTGCTTTGTTTGCAAGAGTGAGTGCAATTGCTTCCCAACCAATCGTGTCCATTTCATCATCTTTACGAGGAAATTTGGCGATAGTTAAATGGCCATCTTTATCCTTTACCGAGGCCTTCGGTCTTGCACCTCCCAATGAAGAGCCAGGGGCAAGCAATAGCCGAAGATCTTCTTCAGTGTCTGATTCTTGCAATACGTGATTTGCAGCGGTGAGTAGTTTCCCAACAGCAACTAAAGGGGGAATATGATTTTTTTCATAGGTAGTTAAGAAAGGACCTTGCTCTTCACGTTTAAAGCGTAATGCGCCTTGTCTTCCTTCATCATCGACCATCAATAAAAAATCAATTTCCTTTAAAGCTCGCGCAACTCGATTTTCTCGTTCAGCATTTCTTCTTTCAGAACGGCGCATGAGCAATCGGCCCCAACGATCAGGTGCCGAATCATCAATCGCTCCAAATAGAGGCTTATCTGATGATGCATGGAAAGAACCCTCCACCAATTTTAAAGCTGGATCCAAAGAAAATCGTTTTGGATGATTCAACCAGCTACGATCATATTCAAAAGAGATGCTTTCTCGGCCGTTGCGATAGCGTGCCCAAAGTTGGCCCACTTTCATCGGCATGCCTTCGAGATCTATATACACCAAAATAGCCTGTTCCATTCAGCTATCTCTTTTTTCTTTTCGTGGTATTCGAATACGCTTAGGTAAATTCTCTGCTTCTAATCCTAAACCTACCTCATCAAATTTTGGATCTGCTATTTCGGCAAATCGTTGAATCATTCCTAAAATAAACAGAATTTTAGCGTAGGCGCCTAACGAAACTCCCTCCTCGCCCTTTTCTATCTTGTTTAAAGTAGCGCGGCTAATCCCTGCGCGTTCCGCTGCAAGCCGCATGGGAATCCGGCGACGCTTTCTTGCGTCACACAGGTCTTGCCCCAGTTTTTTGAGAGCTCTTTTAACGGGAAGCGGGGTATTGTTAATGTCCATATTAGTGATCCCTATATAAGTTATGGTATAGGATTGTCGACATTAAGTAAATATGACTCTTCTAGTATGCCCTAAAAATCACGATCGATTCCAAGAAGAAAAACTTCACTTTCATCACTGTGACAATATAGGCTAGCAGAAACGTAAACAATTAAAAATTAATATGTTAGTGCTAGTAAAACGCCTTAAAACCCAAAAAGTTGCAAAGGATAACTTTAAAACCCAAAAAGTTGCCAAAATAGGGTAAAAGAGGACTCTTAATGACCACATTCTTGCCTGAGGTCTTTGTCTCAAATGCAGCCTTAGCACCCCAAGTCTCTAGGGACTTAAAAAAGGGTCGGCTGCGCAAACTAGGCAGCAGAGTCTATACCACCAATTTAACCGGATCCGAGGAGCTGCTCGTTAAACGTCATGCTTGGTTTATCGTGAAAGAATTGTTTCCTGGTAGTGTGATTGTGGATCGGACAGCGCTTGAACATCGACCAGCAGTTGATGGCTCTATCTTCCTTGTATCAAAAAAAAAGAGAGCCGTCCTTCTGCCTGGCCTATCGATATATCCCAGGAAAGGGCATCCCCCACTCGATGAAGACAAGCCGTTTATGGAGAAGCTTCATTTGTCTTGTCCTGCGCGCGCCTATTTAGAAAATTTGTGTAAAAGACGGACACGAAAAGGGACAGTAACCAGGACGCTCTCTCGCAAAGAAATTGCAGAACGGTTGGAATTGCTTTTGCAAGGAGCAGGAAGCGACGCACTTCTCGCGCTTCGCGATGAAGCAAAAAGAATTTCTCCGCGACTAGGCTTACGGAAGGAATATAAAATTCTAGACGGATTGATTGGAACTCTTCTAGGAACACGCACAGTACCCGTCACTTCCTCGATTGCGATTGCCCGTACTCAAGGTTTGCCGTACGATCCAAAACGGCTTGATCTTTTTCAGAAATTGTATGAATCACTCGCGAATATAAGCACGCCAGTCCGCTCTATCACTCACTCGGATTCTTCCCTTCCTTTTTTTGAAGCGTATTTCTCAAATTTCATCGAAGGGACAGAATTTCAGGTCGAAGAGGCAGCTGAAATCATCTTCCAAGGAAAAATTCCCAAAAACAGGCCAAAGGACGCCCACGATATTCTTGGCACCTACCAAATCACGTCTGATACGAAAGACATGACGAAGTGTCCTAAAAGCGGCGACGAGCTCATATCCATTCTAAAACGCCGCCATGCATTTTTAATGGGAGGACGACCTGAGGTGCGTCCAGGAGAATTTATAACAGTTCCAAATCAAGCAGGCTCGACGCTTTTTGTGGCTCCCGCACTCGTTGAAGGCACCTTGAGAAAAGGCTTTCAATGGCTCCAGGGACTAAATACCCCCTTTCAGCGTGCGGTTTATATGATGTTTCTGATCGCCGAAGTACATCCCTTTGCAGATGGAAATGGAAGATGCGCCCGGATCATGATGAATGCAGAGCTTGTAGCTGCAGATCAGGCGCGGATCATCATCCCAACCATTTTTAGAAATAACTACCTTTCAGCACTCAAAGCCCTCACTCATCAAACTAGACCTGACCCGCTTATTCGCGCTCTCGACTTTGCCCAAAAGTACACTTCCCTTATCGATTGGAGCGATTTTAAAAAGGCCCACACAATGCTCGTAGCAAC
>Ga0206803_1015_pt1 | contig 28111 bp, 19 predicted proteins | sample Alteio_BWOrgCont_61_FD_152909 | JGI IMG/M metagenome (GOLD analysis project Ga0206803, IMG submission 152909) | Enriched cells from forest soil in Barre Woods Harvard Forest LTER site, Petersham, Massachusetts, United States -... | ecosystem: Environmental > Terrestrial > Soil > Temperate forest >... | reverse complement strand
GCAGGTGCTCCCGTGGTTAGCACAGGAGTTGGTGTCGGAGATACTCCGCTTTTAGGTGCTTCTGAAGTTGTACTAACAGTTGGTGCAGGAGTTGATCCCGGAGTAGCTTCTTTTTTAGGCCCCCCTGAAGGTGCTCCCATGATTAGTACAGGAGTTGGTGTCGGAGATACTCCGCTTTTAGGTGCTTCTGAAGTTGTTCTAACAATTGGTGCAGGAGAAGAGGAAGAAGTAACTTCCTTTTTAGGTTCTCCGGACTGTGCTCCAGTAGTTGCCAACGTAGGTGGCATCGTACGTGGCATAGGAGGCGGCAACGAGGATGGCACAGGAGGCGGCAACGAGGATGGCACAGGAGGTGGCATCGAAGTTGGCATCGGTGGTGCTTCTTTTTTAGCCCCGCTTGGCGTTGGTCCAGAAGTTGGTGCAGGCGTTAAAGTCGGAGCTAAAGTCCGAGCTACTTCTCCGCTAGAAAGGGATGTAGAAGATTGCAATGGGCTGGACATTGCGGAGGAGCTAGAAGAGCTGCTTGAAACAGATGGCCGAGGACCGCTCATCGACGGATCAGTTCCAGGACTTCTATCGGTTCCTACGGCTTGTCTTGCCATAATGAGAGATGCCCAAGGATCTGGTGTTTTGGGTGACGGCAGAGCAGTTTTGGCTCGGAGGACATGTTCTTGCTTCAGAGCCTCCTCCATCTTCACTTGGAGAATAGAGCGAAGAAGGCTTAAATCTCTACCAAGACCGAGCCTTCCAGCGAGTACAATCGAATAATTCAATGCGGGATCTTTAGGGCCTAAGTCTTTCTGATTAGCGAGACGTACGTAGATATCGGCCTTTTCGGAATCTGGAATACCGTAGGCAAAAAAAGTGTTATGCAGGAACAAAGTGCGTTCATGCCGACTTGTTATTGCACTGCATCTTGTATCTAAGAGCGAGAGTATTTCTCTCCATCTCGCACTGGCTGGCATATCTGCAATCATTGGATCACTAGAGGGTGCTCTCCTCAAAGATTCCGGAGCACGAGTTTGACTAGCAGAAGAATCGGTGCCGCCCTCTGATGCAGATGACAAAAAGGAAGAAGCGGTTCTCGATGTAGATGCTGCCAATGCCAGACTGTCGCTAGGAACGCTTGCTGTTTGGAGCAGAGCGCTTCCTGACGATGAGGAGGTAGGTATTACCGGCACTGAAGGGCCGCTGCCAGTTGGAGCGGAGCTTTTTTTACTTGGCGCATCTCCGCCAGTTTCGGGCTCTTGATAGGTCTTAAAAGGAGTTGAAGCTCTTATGGCGTCTACGTAAATGCGTAGATCATCCCTGAAAAGCTCTGAAGTATAGTCTTTTGGTTCGATAGGCTCTTTAAGCGTAGAAGCTGCTTGAAAGTTGCTAAAGATCTCTCGTTTAACCTCTTTAGGAAGACAAAGGCAGAGATCTAACCATTTCTGCATTTCTTGGGTGTTCTTGCGAAAATCTTTCTCTCTCAAAGTTTTAACCATAGCATGAAGGAACTTACCTGGGTTGGTCTTAACGCTATTTACTTCCGATACAGAAACCGATGGAGAACCTTGAAGCTGAAGGCCGCGGCGATGTGTGGTCGAGAGGCCGAGCGTAGCCGGATCTTGCAGTTTAGGCCTTGCAACAGAGCTGGAACCTGATCCTTCTAGCTGGGCAGCCTGGCTGTAAAGGCGAGTTTGCATGGCCAATACTTGGCGTGTAAGAGATGTGGTAATGGCGTCTGGTTGAGTAGCCATCTGAGTGAATAATTGAGACCCTCTAGTTCTTAAAGAGGACGCAGCGCCTCCTTTTGCCGACGTTCTAGCCAGATCTTCCGAAAGTACCGTCAACCGATTTCTAAGGGCTATTTCCCGACTTAAAAGCTGGCACCGCTTACCTAAGGCCGCGGTTTCCAAGGCGAGCTCGCCTACGTCGCGGGATAACGCTTCTCTTACAAATGTTTCAACTTTCACGCTTTTCAAGTTGCTCTGTAAAGCTTGCACCCTTGCTTGCAGTTCAGCATAGCCTTTGCCAAGGGTTTCTGAATTTCGTACAGTGCTCCACGGATCTGCGGAAGCTGTTTGTACATCCATTTGTAGTTGAGCAGAGTCCTTCTGCGCCTGCACAACTTGCAGCATGTAATCCTGAGGATCTATGGCTTTGGGTGCTGATCGTAAAACAGGTTCTGATGACATATATAACTCCTTTTGGACGTTAAGAAAATTTAGCAAATCTTAATAAAGATTTTATTTACCAAGCAATGAAAAAGTCAAAAAAAAATTCTGCAACTCATTGTCAATTAAATCTATGTGCTATGCAAAGCACGGCCGCTAGGTCCGCTCAGAATGCCAAGGTGCACTCTCCGATGACCTGGAGTAGAAGATGTTGATGCAGTTGATGACGATGAAGAACTGCTTGTTGAAGGTGGTGTGGCGACGGGTTTTTGATCTTCTTCCGCACCGAGCCCTTCTTTAACCATTGCGCCCCTCATCTTCTCCAAGATAATAGTACGCAAAGTATCTAAGTTTTCGCCGAGGTGTAGATGTCCAAAACGGATGACGCTTAGTATGTTTTTAACATCTATGTTTAGACCTTTTGCTTGTGCAAGTTTTACATAGATATCGAACTTATCGGTTGCTGGAAGATCCAGCAGTGTAAAAGCAACAACGAGAGATATAGTGCGTGCTCTAGGGTCGTCCATTGTGCGCAAACTTTTATTTATTTGCCCAAGCAGCCATTGCCATTTCTTACTTTCGCTTTTTTTAGAGAGCGAAGGGTGCATCGGCAGAATACGTTTTTCCCGAGGCTTTGCAGAAGGATCAATTGGAGATTCCCTTACGACAGGCGCTGGAAGTAATAAATGGGGGGGGCTTGATGGAAGTGGTAACGGCCCCTCTGATGGGGCGGAGGGAGTTGAAGAACTGACTCTCGCATAGGAAGATGGTAAAGTTTTGGCGGTACTTGCTGCATCCTCTCCCTTGGCCAACTCTTCCTCATAGGCCGCAACGGTTTTTGAGTGTCGAAGAATGTTTGCCAATGCATGAAGATCCGTAGAAGAATGCATCGTTTCTATTGTCATGGCAGATGGATCTCGCATCTGATCGAAAATTTCTATGTGGGTGGCTAAAGGGAGATGGCAATATTTGGCTATCCATATCTTTACTTCACTGGGTTTAGGATGAAAGTGCGGCCTTCCCAGCCAATTCACAAAAGCTGAGAGAAAGCCACCTGGCTTTGTTTGAATACGGTGGATTTCCTCTGGAGATATTGACGCCCGTGTTTTCGGGGTCATCGGACTGGGACGATCTTCGAGTAGCCCATATCCAGGGACTTTTGGAGCTGGCTTCTCCAGCTCTTCCGCTTGTCGAAGGAGATCAGCTTGCAGGTTTGTCATAAAGCGATAGACAGGTGTGGGTATTCCTGTTGTCTGAGAGCTTGCGAAACTAGATAATGCACTCACCCTGCCCCTTAAAATTTCCGGCTTCATTCCTGAAGGAAGAGGTGATGATGCATGCGCAATTTCTAACATGCGGCGTTTGAGGTCGTTCTCTTGGCCCAATGCCGTGATGCGTTTGGAAAGCGTTGCGACCTCTGCCGATAATTGCTGCACATCACTTTGGACATGTCTTCTTACCAATTCTTCAATTCGGAAACTGTCAAATGTTCCGGCTATTGCGGTCACTTTTGTATGCAGGCCGGCATGGATTTTCTGAAGAGGCGCTGTTGCATCTTCCAGGCTCGCACTAACTGTGGAGGCTTGTTGTACTTGCAAGGCTAGTTCAGCTGCTTCTCGTTGCGCGTCCATAATCTGGTGGAGGTATCCTTGATAATCTGAGACCCCGGAGCGGAGAGAGAAATCGGATTTCGATGACATAAAATTCCTGTAAAAGTTAACACAATCTTATCAAACAGTATGGAAATTCAATTTTGAAAAGCAAGTTAAAAAAAGTTCAAAAAAAATCTGCAACTCTTTGTCTATCAGAAATCTACAACGACTTGGTCGATGCTATAATGTGACGAACCCGCGCGAAAGAAATGGGCGCTAGACGCAGCCCTATAGGCCATAGGCGTCAACCTAACTCTATTTTACTGTGAATTTCATCAGCGCCTCTGTTCACGCGTTTCGCGCGCTCTGCGCTGATGAAATTCACAGACTGAGGCTAGAGCGGAGTCCGATGAGTTGACTGTATCTATCGACAGCGGATTATTAGCTAAAAATCCTACCCTCATGCCAGTATGTATTTATCTGAAAATAAACTGCTTGCAGCCAGTTAGGTTGACGCCTATGGCCTGTAGGACTGCAGGATGCTGAAAAGGCCAAACTCGAAGGAGCCATTCCCGATGCGTGAATTTCCCTATGGGAAATCACTTATCGGGAATGGCTCCTGTAATTGTTAGCTTGATGCGTATGCGAAATATCGCCGTTTGCAAAAAGGCTAATTGGCTTAAGCAGTAGTCACACGTGAAGCAGGAGTTCCCCCACCAGAAGACAAAGTTGGCGCTCTTTTAGGCTCTTCTTTAGGCCCTCCTGTAGTCGGAGCGCGAATTGCCGTGGTGACTGGTGTGCTACCAGGAGATGACAACGCGTCTTGGGCACGAAGTGGCTTAAATGATTCCCTCTTCTCTGCTTCTTCCAACTTAGCGGTGATAACAGAACGAAGATTAACCGAACTCTTATCAATACTAAGCCATCCTGTCCTCTGATTCTGATAGCCCAATTGGGGATCATGAGGATTTAAGCCCAGACGTATAGAGAGCTCTGCGTTGATATCGGTCTTTTGGGAATCTGAAAGGCCATAAGTAACGAACGCCTTATTTACGTATTCAAAACGTTCTTGCGGGACTGTTATCGCATCCAATTGTTTACCTATAAGCGAGAGAATTCCTCGCCATTGCGCACTTTCTGGCATATCTGCAGACGAACGGCTAGAAGATGCTCCTATCGATGAAGACGATGAGGATGATGGGGACGATGAAGACGATGAAGACGATGAAGAGGATGATGGGCGGGCAGTACTGATTTCCTCGCTCTCCAGGAGGACAGCCTCATTGAGAAGGCCGGCTTGTATGGCCTTCACATGGCGGACAAGAGACGTGGTAAAGGCGTCTGGTTGAGTAGCTGCTTCGGCAAATAAGAGATCTGATTTATTTCTTAAAGCGAGTGCGGTTTCCCTTCGATCTGGCGTTCTAACCACGGCTTCTGAAAATGCTATTAACCGATTTTTAAGGGCTATTTCCCGACTTAGAAGCTGGCAGCGCTTACCTAAGGCCGCGGTTTCCAAGGCGAGCTCGCCTACGTCATTAGATAACGCCGCTCTTACAAATGTTTCAACTTTCGCGCTCTTCAAGTCGCTTTGTAAAGCTTGTACTCTCGCTTGCAGATCGGTATAGCTTTTGCCAAGGTGTTCTGCTTCTTCTACAGTGGCATTCAGGTCTGCTGAGGTTTCTTGCGCTGACACTTGTAGTTGAGCAGTTTCCGCCTGCGCCTGCAGAACTCGTTGTAGGTAGTCTTGAGGATCTATGGCTGTTGATAGGGATACTGATGACATATAACTCCTTTTGGATGTTAGAGAATTTCGCAAATCTTAATGAAACTTTTATTTATCAAGCAACACAAAAATCTGCAACATATTGTCAATCAAAGCGATATGTGGTGAGCTAAGCGCGAAAATAAGTTATGTAAGAAGACTGATATTAATCTGGTACGGGCACGCACACGCATCCTATTACCCATAAGTCTAAACGCGCAAGCGGTTCTCTGTTTTGGATAGTTTTGAATTTGCGATCATATCATCGCAACCTAACCATGAATTTCATCAGCGCAGGGCGCGCGCAGAGGCGCTGAGGACGCAGAGAAAAAATTGGGGCTTCGCCCAAAATGGTTTTTTGTTAATTCGGAGACGCCACGCAGTGAGGACGCAAAGATTACCACATGTTCAATCTTCTCTGCGTACTCAGCGCCTCTGCCCGCGCGTTTCGCGCGCCCTGCGCTGATGAAATTCTCAGGCCGAGGCTTAGAGGTGTCTTCGGAAATGTCCAAACTCGAGGATCCAGGCCTTAAGGCCTGGGTTCACTATTATTTTCGAGGTTTTTTGCGGGCTTCTTCCGCCTCTTCTTCCTCGATTTCGTGGTTGATGTCCTCGTCATCTTGGTCTTCGGGATGCTCGCGGCTCTCTTGGAACTCGCGTAGCACGATATAGATCGCGGCTATGACGAAGATGACGAACAGCAAGATATCCCAGGTGACGTCAAAAAAGGCCGTGATAAAGACCCCGATAAAGACGGCGAGGCTTAGGAGCATGTCATAGGTGTGCCCGAGGAGAAATTGGCGCAAGGCCAAAGGTATCCCGATGACGAGCATGATGCCGGGCCACCAGGTAGACGTGAGCGCTACGATAGCGAGACCGATAAAGAATAGCGCCGAAGAAAAGGCCGAAGCGCGCCTGCGTGAAGTGCGGGGATGAGCCATAAAGCCCTCTTACCTATTTTTTCTTCTTTATAGAAGGTGCCTTCAGGAATTGCAAGTGTTGTTGCAGGAAGGGGGCTGTTCGCGACTTGGGATTTCCCGCAATTTCTTCAGGGGTGCCGGAGGCCATAAGCTGGCCTCCTTTCGCCCCGGCATCGGGGCCTAAATCTACGATATAGTCGGCTTGGGCGATGACGTCGAGGTTGTGTTCGATGATAATGAGGGTATTGCCCTGGTCTACTAGAGTATGAAAAATGGGAAGGAGCCCTGCGATATCTTGCGCGTGCAAACCTACGGTCGGTTCGTCAAGCAGGTAGAGAATTTTACCTTTCGAGCGCTTGGCCAGTTCTCGTGCAAGGCGAAGGCGCTGCGCCTCTCCACCGGAGAGAGATGCGACTTCCTGGCCGATCTGCAGATAACCGAGCCCTACCTCCATCAAGGTGGAAAGCAGCCTCTGTACTTTAGGGACCTGTGGCAAAAACGTGCACGCCTCTTCTACGCTCATGCGGAAAATATGGCCCAGGTGTTTTCCTTTATATTCGATCTGCAGGCTGACAGGATTCAGGCGGTTGCCGTTGCAGCTTTCGCATGGCACATGTACGGGCGGAAGGAACTGGAGCATGACTGTGCGGACCCCTAGCCCCTGGCAGTGCGTACACATGCCTGAGCGGTGGTTAAAGCTGAAATGTTTAGGTTGGAGCCCGCGCGCCTGGGCAAGCGGCAAGGAGGCGTAAAATAAACGGAGAGGGGTAAGAAGATCGACGTAGGTGCCCACGTCGGCACGGTTGGTCTGGCCAATGGGATTTTGTTCGAGGACGACGACTTTTTCAAAAGCGTTAAGGCCCGATATTTTCGATGTTCCTATATGGACAGAGGAGAGGCGATTGCTTACTGCTAGCGTCGCTGCCGGCTGTAAAAGGTCGTGCAGCAGCGTGGATTTACCCGACCCCGAGACGCCTGTGATGCAGGTGAGCGCACCGATAGGAAATTTCAGGGATAGATTGGCAAGGTTGTGGATAGCGGCATTTTCTATCCCGATCCATTTTTTTGCTGAACGCCTCTCTTTCGGGAGGGCAATTTTCTTTCTGCCGCTTAAGTAAGCGCCTGTCAGGGAATGGTGGTCCTGCAGGATTTCCGAGAGCGTACCTCTGGCTACGATTTCGCCTCCACGAATACCTGCCTGCGGCCCGAAATCCAAGATCAGATCGGCAATCCCTATAGTTAGAGGGTCATGCTCGACAAGGACGAGGGTATTGCCGAGTTCCTTCAGGTGCAAAAGAGCATTGTTGAGGAGGGTATTGTTATAGGGATGAAGGCCGATAGTCGGTTCATCGAGGACATAGAGACAGCCCGTCAGGCCGCTTCCGAGCTGCCGCGAGAGACGGATGCGCTGCGCTTCGCCGCCGCTTAAAGTTGGAGCTCGCCTGTCGAGCGAGAGGTAGCCGACTCCGATGGTGCGCAAGAATTCCAGCCGATGCGACAGTTGCCGAAGGGGCTCTTCTAAAAGTTTGCGCTCTGCGGAGGGCAAAGATAGAGTCTGCAAAAACACTTGGAGGGTATCGATAGGCATGGCGCAAATGGCGGGCAGGGTCTTGCCTTCGAGGGTAACGTGCCTTGCAAGCGGAGTCAGCCTTGTCCCTTGGCAAGCGCTGCACGGGGTTTCTTTAAGGAGCGGTTTCAAGTATTCTTGCTCCTCTTTATCTAGAGTTTTAACAGCGATCCCGAGCGCTGCGCTTAACCCCCTCCATTGCAATTCGGAAGTGTCACCTGCCTTCCCGCTTAAAAATGTGTGTAAAGCGGCTCCGGATAATTCCTTGATGGGAAGATGAGGATCGATGCCTGCCTCTTGAAGAAGGGAGGCAGCGGCTTTTTTCAGCGCAGGCGAGTGATGCTCTTCCCAGAAAATAGCGAGCAGTTGCAGGGCAGAGAGCTTCCTCCATTCGGGATGCGTGGTAAGGTCCACCCCCCAAGTCGTGCCAAGGCCTGTACACTCCGGGCACATCCCTTGCGCAGTGTTGAAAGAGAACGTGTGCGGCGTCAAAGGGGGATACGATTTGCCGGTGCTGGGCGCTGCGAAAGAGAAGTTGTAAAACAGGTCTTTTCCTGCCGCATCTACGACGATCTGTCCTTGCCCTAATCGCTCGGCATGTTCAATGGCTTCGAGCAGACGTTTGCGCTGGCCTTCGCCTACATGCAGACGGTCGATGACGAGGAAGCAGGCATTCTTTCGTTTATCGTCGAAGGGGATCTCGTCATCGAGTTCGTAGTAAGCCCCATTCAGGCGCATCCGCAAAAAACCTTGGCTCCGCCACTGGTCTTTGCAGGTGGAAAAACTTTCGTTTTTTCTTACTTTGACCGGGCTGAGTACATATAGCGGGGTCTTCGCGGGTAGTTTCAATAACGTCTCCGCGACAAAGGCGTGGCTGATCGTCTCGAGTTTTTCCCCTGTTTCGGGGCAGTGCGCTATGCCGCAATGCGCATAGAGAATGCGGAGATAGTCATAGGCTTCTGTGATGGTGCCGACCGTGCTGCGCGGGTTGCCCGCATGGCTTTTTTGTTCGATCGCGATTGCAGGGGAAAGCCCCTCGATCCGTTCCACTTTTGGCTTAGGGCTTTGCTTGACGAATTGGCGTGCGTAGAGCGACATGGATTCTACATAGCGCCGCTCTCCTTCCGCGTAAATCGTTTCAAATGCGAAAGAGCTTTTACCGGAACCAGAAGGGCCTGTGCAGACAGTAATGCCCCCTCGGGGCAGGCTAGCGCTTACGCTGCGCAGGTTGTTCTGCTGGGCGCCTTCTACGATGATAGTTTGCAGTGCAGCGGATTTTTTTACGGCGCTCTTTTTTGTAGCGTAGGCTTTAGCCTGCGTCGCTAGCGCATGGCCCAGGGCTTCGCCGGTAGGTGTATCTTTCTTAGCGATCATTTCAGGAGTTCCGGCGCCGATCACCTGGCCGCCGCCTCTACCTCCTTCAGGCCCCAGATCGATCACCCAGTCGGCCGTCTTGATCAGATCGGTATTGTGTTCGATGACGATGATCGTGTTGCCCTTGTCAGCGAGTGCCTGCAGAACGCGGATCAGCTTGGCCGCATCGTGAAAATGCAGACCGGTGGTCGGTTCGTCGAGGATATAGAGCGTGCGTCCAGTCGGCGGCCTCACAAGCTCTCTTGCGAGTTTGATGCGCTGCGCTTCTCCTCCTGAAAGAGTGGGCGAGGCCTGCCCGATCTTCATGTAGCCAAGCCCTACCTCCTGCAGCATCCCGAGTTTACGGCTGATCGTGGGGATCGCAGAAAAGAAAAGGGCGGCTTCATCAACGCCCATCTCGAGAATGTCGTAGATGTTCTTGCCTTTATAGTGGACCGAGAGGGTCTTTTCATCGAAACGCTGACCCTTGCAGTGCGTGCAAGGCACCCACTCGTCTTCCATGAAATCCATATCTATGCGCAGCATTCCCATGCCGCTGCAATGGGGGCAAGAGCCCTCTTTCAGATTGAAGCTGAATCTACTGCTCGTAAAGCCAAGGGCCTGGGCTTCGGGCAAGGTGCTAAAGAGGTCGCGAATGTCATCGAAGAGTTTGATATAAGTGGCGGGATTAGAACGGGGCGTTCGTCCTATCGGGGTTTGATCGACGGCGATGACTTTATCCAGGTGTTCGAGGCCTTTTAGTTTATGGTGCTTTCCTATCGGAAGTTTGGCTTTTTGCAAATGATTGGCAAGAGCAGGATAGAGAGTATCGCTGATCAGCGAGGACTTGCCGGAGCCGGACACCCCGGTAACGGCAATAAAAAGTCCAAGAGGAAAGGAGACGTCGATGTTCTTCAGGTTGTGATGGCTGGCGCCTTCGATGGTGAGGAAGACCGTGCTTTTGCGCCGCTTTTCTGGGACGGGGATCGAGAGTCTGCCGGAAAGATAGCCTCCTGTAATGGAGCGCTTACATTTCATCACCTGCGTGATATCGCCTTGCACGACGATCTCGCCCCCCTCGCTACCTGCGCCCGGGCCTACATCGACAATTCTGTCGGCTGCGGCGATGGTTTCTTCATCATGTTCGACGACGATGACGGTATTGCCCTGGTCGCGTAAGAGTTTGATGGTGGCGATAAGTTGTTTGTTATCGCGAGGGTGCAGCCCAATCGAAGGTTCATCGAGAACATAGGTAGTACCGACCAAGCCGGCCCCGATTTGCGAGGCTAGGCGGACGCGCTGCGCCTCGCCGCCGGAAAGGGTAGGGGATGTCCGCTCGAGACCTAGATAATGAAGGCCGACGTCGTACAAAAACTGCAAACGCCGCTGGATCTCTTTGACGAGTTCGACTGCTATAAGAGCGGTCTCGCCGGTAAGCTTAAGCGCCCTGAAAAACTGCAGGGCATCGCCAATCGGCATAGCGGTGATTTCCGCGATGCGCTTTCCATGGAACTTGGCAGATGCTGGGTAAGGTTTGATCCGCTCTCCCTGGCAATCCGGACATATCGATACATGCATCCACTCTTGCATTTTGGTGCGGTAGAAATCGCTTGTTGCTTCAGCCAAGCGCCTCCGCGCCTCATGAAGCACGCCCCGCCACTGGACGTATTCGGTCCATCTGCTTTTTTTGACGGGATGGCGAAATTCCATCTCGGTCCATTTGCGGTCATTGCCAAAGAGAAAGATTTTTTTTGCCTCTTCCGAGAGCTTTTTCCAGGGAGTGTCGACAGAGAAGCGATAAAGCCTGGCGAGATTGTCATAGATATTGCCCCAGCGGACCGTTTCATAGGAGCCGGCAATCTTGCAGCAATCTTCGGCGATACTCTTGTCGGGATCGATTACAGCTTCTAGGTCGAATTCCTGGATAAACCCTAGTCCCTGGCAAGTCGGGCACATGCCGGAAGGGTGGTTGAAGGAAAAATCTTGAGGCTCAAGAGGCGGATACGAAAGGCCCGATTTCACCGCATAGGCATGCTCTGAAAAAAGGGTTTCCTGACCCGTTTTAGTGTCGACGATGCTAAGAAGGCCTTTGCCAAGTTCGAGCGCCTGCTTGACAGCTTCCGCTAGACGCTGCATGTTCGCGGGCGTAATCTCCAAACGGTCGACCACGAGATCGATATCATGGGCGAGCTGTTTGTCGAGCCCAAGGTCCTCGGATATTTCAACAACTGCGCCATCGAGGCGGATACGGGTAAAGCCTTTGCGCAACAGATCGGCGAAATCTTCTTTGAACTCCCCTTTTTTTTGTTTCGCATAAGGGGCGAGAACGAGGATCTTGGAGCCTTCTGGAAGCGTCTTTATCTTACGCAGGATGTGCTCGGCACTTTGTGGAGCGATCGACTCGCCGCTGACAGGGCAATGAGGCACCGCCGCCCGCGCGTAGAGCACGCGTAGGAAATCATAAATGCCTGTCATTGTCCCGACTGTAGAGCGTGGATTGCGCCCCGACGTCTTTTGCTCGATGGCTATCGTCGGAGAAATGCCGCTGATCAACTCAGCGTCGGGTTTGGGGAAATCTCCCAAATGGCGCCGTGCAAAAGTCGAAAGAGATTCGATATAGCGCCGCTGCCCTTCGTTGTAGATCGTATCGAAGGCAAGCGAGGATTTGCCCGAACCCGATACTCCAGTCAAGACGATCAGCTCCCCTGCAGGCAGGGTCAAGTCCACGCTCTTTAAATTGTGGACGCGCACTTTTTTAAGAACTATCGGCTGGTCCATGAAACCTATTTAACGGAAGCAGGTAAAGAAAAGGGAAGTACATCGGGTGTGATGATGACTTCGGTCGTAAAAATTAATGGCTCTGCCCCAGATCCCGATACCGGATTGGAGTAGGTGTATTCGACAAAGAAGGCCGCCCATCCCTTTTCAACAGTTGCAGGCGCGACGTTATATACGCCTTGGCTTTGCACCGCGACAGCTTCGCTTTGCCATCGCACTTTCGTGAAATCGTACCGGAAATCCCGCGCGTCGGGATTGGTTGCGCGCCAGACAACGACTTTAAGAGGGAGAGTGTCCGTCGCCACCTCCAGATGGCCATCAGACTGCCGTTTCCAAGTGAGCTGCGGCAGCGGCTTTTTTTCAAGCAGGCTGAGAGTAAATGTGCTGGCGGCATCAAAGACATCGGAAGAGGGGAGTTTATGCCCGACATTGGGAAGATAGCGCAAGTACTTGGGAGAGGGGAGGTCTGCGAAATAGAACCGGGATGCGTCAGGCGAAGAAAACGGATCTCCTGCAGCCTGGATGAGGTACTTGGGCATCGTGTACGAGGTCCGGTAGGCATAGGGGTCTTCGAGTTGCATCAGCTCGTCAAATGCAGGGTGGCGAAGAGCTTTTTCGTCGATCCCTTCAGCCAGGTAGTCGCGGATAGCTACCGACCACGATCCTAAAGATTGATACTGATGGGTGAAGACAGCTTTAACATTGAGAAAATCGCAGCTCACTGGCACCAGTCCGCTGACTCTTGCGTCAGATGACGCAGTGAGCCAGGCAGCCCAGGCGCGCTTGGATTCTCCTAGCAGAACAAAACTTATCGGTTGGACGATTTTCTGATCGCGGCAGTATTCTTGCACGCTGTCCATCGCGCGGGTTATGGCTTTCGCCATCGGGAGATGGAGAGGCCAGGATGCATCCTTTGTTTCAAGGAACTTTCGCCAGCTATAGGCGATGATCGCATCCTCCGTACGCGGTTTTTTTTCCGAGGAGAACAAAAGCGGTTGTACAGGAATAAGAGAGAGCTCGGCGAAAATAGTGCCGGATTTGACCGCGCTCTCCGCAAGCGAGTGATGAGAGGAGTGAAGCGGCTTATCTATCGCGCCTCCTTGAACATGCACGAGGGCCGTGGTATGGCGCACGGTATGCGGAATGGTAATGCGCAGCTCATGTTCCCATAAGGGACGGTCGACTTCTGCAGCCGTTTTCCATGTTTGGGAACGGAGGCGGAGGAGATGGACGCTATAGCCACTGCGTTCTTCTTTTTTCTCCAGTTGCCAACTATAGCCTTCTTTCTGCTCAAGAAAGGTCTTCCAGGTAAAATCGGCCGCAAAGGTAGGCGAGGAAAGAGATAATAAAAGAAAAAATAGGATCGTACGCATCAACACCCCCGTTTGGTTCCGCTTGAGTATACTAGGGCTAGCTATTCTTTTTGTAGCGTAGACTTTAGTCTGCGTCTTAATCTAAGAACGACATAAAAAAATGTTACTAATCTTATGAGTAATTTGATTGTTGAAGTTAATTATAAACATCTATATATTTCACATTATTATTAAAACACACATTAAACCTTATATAATTAAATGGAAAAACTCGAACAGCTTTCGCATGCAAGTAAAGAGGATAGTCTCTTGGTTCTATTAGAAAAATCACGAATGGGTTCATTAACCATTCATGAGATTTTGGAGATTTTATCTGGAAAGGGAAGCGGGCTTCTTCTTGTCTTTCTTAGCTTGCCGTTCTGTCAGCCGCTCCAGATTCCTGGGTTGTCGATTCCATTTGGCCTCGTCATCATTATCCTTGGGTTGCGCATGGGACTTACGCAAAAGGTTGCTCTGCCAAAAAGTGTTTTGGCTAAAACAGTTTCTCCCCGTCTTATCGACATTATCATCACCAAAGGCCTATGGCTAATGGGTAAAATCAAATCCTTGATCCGCCCTAGGCTTTCATGGATTTGCCGCCGACCGATTCTGCGTATCGCGCATGGGTTGACCATCTGCCTTTTAGGGCTTTATTTTGTACTCCCCGTTCCGATCCCCTTCAGTAACATCCCGGCCGCATGGGCGATATTTTTGATCAGCTTAGGGTTGCTGGAAGACGACGGCCTTTTGGTATGTCTTGGTTATACCGTGACGGCAGTTGGTCTTAGCGCCCTCATCTTTCTCGGTATCACCCTCGCCGGATAGAATAGTAAACTCCGACGCTTCCTTAAGCAAGCGCGGCATCTCTTTTATGGAGTGCGGCGACCTGGCGCCGCTTTTCTTCCGTGCGGCTTGACGCACGGGTCGGGTCCCTCAGGCGCCAGGTCGCCCGAAAGAAAAGCGGCGCCAGGTCGCCGCACTCCATAAAAGAGATGCCACGCGTTCTTAAGTTAATGACATTGAATTCCAAAGAGACTCGCGTTAATTTCGGCTTTGGATTAGAAGGAAAATTTGCGTCTCTTAGTGGCCATGCACATGAAAATCAGCGAACTGCCCCCAAAAAAATCGCTAGAGGAAAGCCTTTCCTATGTCTTGGAAAAATCGCGCGAAGGGCCATTGTCCCTGCAGGCGATTTTAGAAGTTTTATCCGGAAAAGGGACTGATGTTCTTCTTCTTTTCCTTAGCCTGCCCTTCTGCCAGCCGATTCAAATTCCAGGAATGTCGACCCCATTCGGCATCGTGATTGCCCTTATCGGATTGCGTATGGCATTTCGACACGGGGTGCTGCTGCCCAAATATATCTTGCACAAGCCAATTTCCTCTCGTGTGATCAACACCATTGTCACAAAAAGCTTGTGGCTGCTGGGAAAAATCAAGCGCCTGGTCCATCCACGGTTTCAATGGATTTGCCAGCATCCAGCTACGCGCATTCCGCACGGCTTGATTATTTTTCTTTTGGGCCTTTACCTTACGCTGCCTATTCCCATCCCCCTCAGCAATATTCCGGCGGCATGGGCCGTTTTTCTGATCAGTCTAGGATTGCTCGAAGACGACGGCCTTTTGGTATGTATTGGCTACACCATAGCTGCTTTGGGTTTGGTCGCTCTCATATTCATCGGCATTTCCCTGTTAGGGCATTAGAGAACTTCTTGCATAACTTCATTAATACAATTTTAAGAATCAGGCACGGGCACGGACACGGGCACGAAAAGAGGAGCGATATGTTCTCTAGAGGTAAAAGGGTGCATCGGTTATAGGGGAATTATTAGTTAGAGGTCGATATATGATGGCTGGTTTGTTTGTACTTCTTCTTATAGTCATGGTTTTGATCTTTTACAAGAAACCAGCAGCTGCCGTTGTGCTGACGTTTGCGACACTTGTGCTAGGGTTGGTAACGTTGATGCACCATATGACGACAGCTTTGCAAATTCGTCTTTAAGAAGAGGCTTTCATGCATAAGAGAACTACCTGGTGCTTCACTCTTAATGCGGTACATGTGATTGTGCTTGTTTTGATCCTATTCGGCGCCTTTATCTACCAGTGCGCCGAACACGAAGCCCCATGTCCTCTTTGCCTTTTGCAAAGATTGGCTATGATCGGCGTCTGCTCGGGGGCGCTGCTCAACTTGCGCTTTGGCATTAAGCCGACCTACTATGGGATATCGCTTATCTGGGCGCTCTTTGGCGCCGGTACATCGCTTAGGCAAATCGCTTTGCATATTTGTCCGCAGTTCCCCAAGTTCGGCCATCCCGTTTGCGGCCTGAATTTGTACGCGTGGGCCTTTGTCATTTTCGCATGTTCAATCCTCGCTATTGCAATTATGTTGATGCTTTACGACAAAGAAGACGATACTGCCCTGATACCCAATTTGAATGTTCTCAAGGTTATAGCTTTTGCTGGCCTTTTTCTCGTATGTCTCGCCAATGTCATTACGATATTTATAGCGTGCGGCTGGGGAAGCTGCTAAAGGAAAATCGATGAAAACCTATCTAATACGCAAAGACCCAAAGACTGCCGAGACGATAGTGGAGACACACCTTCGCGGCAGCAGCGCCATCAACCAGCCGATCGTGAATAAGGGGATGTCCTTTACACAGGAAGAAAGAAAGGAAATGGGTTTGGATGGTCTTTTACCCGGTGAAGTGGCGACCCTTTCTCTCCAACTTAAGCGAGCCTATAAGGGCTTCTTGATGCACGACACCCCCATCCAGCAGCATATCTATTTGCGCTCTCTCCAGGATCGCAACGAGACTCTTTTTTATGCGCTGCTCCGCGAACATATCGAAGAACTCTTGCCCGTTGTCTATACCCCTACCGTTGGGGAAGCCTGCCAGCGCTTTCATGAGATTTACCGCAAGCCGCGAGGCCTGTTTATTTCCTATGAGAATCGGCATCGGATCGACGAACTTCTAGGCAATATCGATAACCCCGATGTCAAAGTGATTGTCGCTACCGATGGCGAGCGGATCCTTGGCATTGGGGATCTCGGCGTAAGCGGCATGGGGATCCCGATAGGGAAAATTTCCCTCTATGCGGCTTGCGGCGGCCTGCATCCGGCCTTTGCATTGCCCATATTGCTCGATGTCGGTACGGACAACGAAGCTCTGTTAAACGATCCCCTGTATTTCGGATTGCGCCACAAGCGTATACGCGGAAAAGAGTACGACGATTTTATCGAAATGTTCGTGTCCGCCGTTCATCGCCGCTATCCACGCGCCGTTTTGCAATGGGAAGATTTTGCCAAGGACCACGCGCACGATTTGCTAAACCGGTATCGGAAGCGGCTCTGTTCGTTCAATGACGATATCCAGGGTACAGCAGCCATTGTTGTAACCGGTCTTATAGCGGCAATGGCCGTCAAAAAAGAAAGCCTTACCGATCAGAACGTCGTCTTTCTGGGCGCCGGATCTGCAGGTACGGGGATAGCCGGTCAGATTGTACAAGCTATGGTCAGCGAAGGGTTGGATGAGGAAGCTGCCAGGCGCAGGATCTGGATGGTCGATAGAGATGGGTTGCTGCTTGACAATAACCCGAAAGTCCATGACTTCCAGAAACCATTTTTGCAACCGGCACACGTAGCCAGCGGATGGGGGGTGCAAGGAAGGCTCGGCTTAGCTGAAGTCATCGAGCACGTTCAACCTTCCGTCCTTATCGGCGTATCGGGGCAGGCAGGCGCCTTTAAAGAATCGGTTATCCGTTCGATGGCCAGGCACACGCCAACGCCTGTGATTTTCCCCTTATCGAACCCTACTTCGCACTGCGAGGCCCATCCTCAAGACCTCCTGGAATGGACGGAAGGAAATGCGCTGATTGCAACAGGGACCCTGTTTCCGGATGTCAGGTACAAGAATAAAAAATATACCATCAGCCAGTGCAATAACTCTTATATTTTCCCAGGACTTGGACTCGCCCTTATCTCGGCAGAGATCCGGTTCGTGTCCGATGGGATGCTTCTAGCGGCAGCGCGTGCCCTAAGCCAGCTGTCTCCCGCCCTTCTTCATCCTCACGATCCTCTTTTTCCACCGCAATCCCATTCCACGAAAATCGCTAAGCATGTCGCATTCGCCGTTATACATGAGGCGCAGAAAGAGGGGCTGGCTCCCTCTGGTTCCAATGAGAATATTCATAAAATGATCGAAGATAACTTCTGGGATGCCCGCTATTGCCGTGTGCATAATCTGGATTCACTAGAAGAACTTAAGCGAAGGATGGACCTGTAATGCCAACCCGCGTCGAGACAGATAGCATGGGGCCCATGGATGTCCCGCTAAACGTATATTATGGGGCGCAGACAGCCCGCTCGCTCAAGCATTTTCGCATCGGCCATCAAGTGATGACACGGCCCATGATCCGCGCACTGGGACTTCTCAAAAAAGCCGCTGCGGAAGTCAATCGGGAATTGGGCAAACTGCCCGAGGGTAAAGCGCAACTGATCGTTCAAGCGGCCCAGGAAGTCATAGACGGCAAACTCGACCTGCATTTCCCCTTGAGCGTCTGGCAGACGGGTAGCGGCACGCAAACGAATATGAATGCCAACGAAGTCATCGCCAATCGCGCTATCGAAATTGCAGGCGGCGAGATGGGGAGCAAAGATCCGGTGCATCCCAACGACCATGTCAATATGTCGCAATCGTCCAACGACGCCTTCCCCACCGCGATGCATATTGCGGCCGTCGAGAGGCTTGAGCACCATCTGTTGCCCAGGGTGCAAAAATTGCAGGACGCGTTGCAGAAAAAAAGCGAAGAATTTGGCAGCATCGTCAAAATCGGCCGTACCCATTTAATGGATGCCGTACCTCTTACCTTAGGACAGGAATTTTCCGGATATGTCGAGCAGCTGGGCCAGGACATCGAGAGAATCCGGTCCTGCTTACCCCGTTTGTATGAATTGGCGATAGGGGGTACAGCCGTAGGGACAGGTTTGAACGCCCATCCCCAGTTCGGAAAAAAAGTCGCCGAGAAAATCGCCGCCTGGACGGGCCAGCCATTCGCCGTTGCGTCGAATCTCTTTGCGGCCCTGGCCAGCCACGATCCACTTGTATTTGCTAGCAGCGCGCTCCGCTGCCTTGCCTGCTCGCTCGTCAAGATTGCCAATGATATCCGCTGGATGGGATCGGGACCCCGTTGCGGTCTGCATGAGCTTTTCCTTCCGGAAAACGAGCCCGGATCTTCGATCATGCCCGGGAAAGTAAACCCCACCCAGTGCGAATCGATGACGATGGTATGTATCCAGGTGATGGGTTACGATACCGCTATTGGGATCGCCGGCTCGCAGGGAAACTTCGAACTCAATGTCTTTAAGCCCCTTATCATTCACGATTTTCTCGATTCGGTGCAGATCTTGGGCGATAGCTGCCGCGACTTCACCGAACATCTTATCGAGGGGTTGAAGCCCAATACAGCGCATATAGCCGAGCAGCTCGGGTCTTCCCTAATGCTTGTCACGGCCCTCAGCCCGAAAATCGGCTACGATAAGGCCGCGCAAATCGCCCATACGGCCTATCACGAACATCTGACATTGAAAGAAGCGTGCCTGAAGCTGGGTTACTTAAGCGCCGCAGAATTCGACGCCATCGTCCGCCCCGAAAAAATGATCGGCCCTTCTTAGCGGAATGAGAAGTACTGTCCCACATAGTGTTCGACCGCATTTCTCGTTCCATTATGTACGGTTCCGTTTTCCACCATTTCCGCATGAATGGCGTCTACAGCCGATCGGGGACTCGTGCTGTTTTCTGCTAACGTTAGATATTTTTGATTTTTAATTAGTGCCTCTAGCCCTAACAATTGCGCAATTTTCGATCTCGTGTAAACAGCTCAATATCATGCACGCATCCATGAGAAGAGTTTATGTAATAGAAAAAATGGCCTTAAGAATTAAGAATAGGTCTGAGTGTGAAAATGGCCACTTATGGGTAAGAGCATGCGCACACGGGCACGAAAAGAGGTTATGCAAGAAGTCTGTAGGTTTGCGCTTCTAGAATTATTCCGACATAGCTATATAATCATTTCAGGTGAAGCAGCTATGTAGAGGGTATGCACACAAGGACAAAGATCGTCTGCACAATGGGCCCTGCGACTTCTGGCCTCGATAAGATCCTCGAACTGATCGATGCGGGCATGAATGTCGCCCGTCTCAATTTCAGCCATGGCACCCACGCACAACACCTCAAAACGATCCAGGATTTGAAGAAAGCGCGCGAGATCCGCCATGTCCCCCTCGCCATTATGCTCGACACGAAAGGGCCTGAGATCCGGCTGGGCAATCTTAAAGAAGGGGGAGTGGCCGTCGAAACCGGTCGTCAAATCTTCCTTTCCAAAGATAATTTTGAAGGAGATGAGAAACGGCTGCCGGTCCATCCCGAAATCGTCATCGATGCCTTGGAAGTGGGGATGACTGTCCTCTTTGACGATGGCTATATCATCGGGAAGGTCATCGCGGTCAAGCCGGAGGGGGTCCTTGTCGAATTTCAAAATACCGGGGTCCTCAAGACCCATAAAGGACTGAATATTCCGGAAGCACGAATCGACTTGCCCGCCATGACCGAACAGGATAGAGCCGATATCGCCTTTGGCGTCCAGCACGATGTCGATCTGATCAGCGCGTCTTTTATCCGTTCGGAAGAGCATGTCCTGGAGATAAAGCGGCTTCTTGCTGAGCTCGGAAAACCTCATATCCTCGTGCTCGCCAAAATTGAAAACCGTCTAGGATTGGAAAATTTCGACAGCATTTTAGGGGCGGCCGACGGGATCATGGTCGCACGGGGCGATCTCGGGGTAGAACTGCCGCTTAAAGTTGTTCCCTCACTCCAAAAGATGATGATCCGCAAATGCAACGCTCATTGTAAACCAGTTATCACAGCAACGCAGATGCTCGAATCGATGACAAAAAATCCACGTCCTACTCGGGCTGAGGTCTCCGATGTCGCCAACGCCATCTATGACAGTACGTCGGCCGTTATGCTCTCCGGAGAAACAGCAATCGGGCTGTATCCTGTAGAGACAGTCGTTATGATGCGCAGCATCATCGAAGAAGCCGAAAAAGATTTTGACTATGAGACTTTTTTCATGCTCGAAGAGAAGAGGACTACCACCGATATATCTTTGTCGGTGGCGCTCTCGACAGTCAAAACGGCCCGGGAAGTTGGAGCCAAAGCGATCTTCGGTTTTACGAATAGCGGTTTTACAGCGCGGCTTATTTCCTCCCACCGCCCCGAGATCCCCATTTTTGCTCTAACGTCGGAATCTAAAGTCTATCACCAACTCGCTCTTCACTGGGGTGTTATCCCGGTGGATCTGACCCCTTGCCCAAATGTGCGGGAAGCATTTTTGGCCTGCAGCCGTTTTGCCATGTCTAGATCCTGGGTACAGAGCGGCGATCTTGTTATCGTGACAGCGGGAACGCCATTTGGCGTCAGCGGGACAACCAACATGATGATCGTGGAAAGAATTACTTAAGTTTCTGGTTTTTCTAAGAAACTAATTGAGATGGGCAACGAAGTTGCGCGCGGCATCGGATTCGGTATAGGTAAAGATAGGGTGGTCCTCGAGGGGCGGAAAAGATTTGCCGAACATTTGGGGAATGAGCTCCTCTATCTCCCGGATGTGGTAGGGAAGGAGGTAGGCCATACGCCCGTCGAGGTTGGCGTGCCCGAGGCGCTGATCGTAGAAGTAATCTGTGATTGTGCACCAGGGAGATCCAATCGTGGGCGTACCCAGCCTGGCGGCTTCCAGATACGTGAGTCCGGGTATTTCTTGAAAGGCGGGATGGAGGTGGAGGCCGGCGTGGTAATAAGCGCTGAGAAGCAGCTCTTGTGGCAATTTGCCCCCTTCCGGCATAGGCAAAATTTTCACATGCCCCTGTTCGAACGGCTTTAAATTCTGACTGATGAAAAGAGTAGGGGCTTTGCGCCAGCGGAGGGCGACTTCGACGCAAGCCTCTTCATATTCGACCTGGAAAGCCCTGGTAGCTATGAAGACAAGGGGTATGTCGAAGTTGCGCATGGCGAGCAAGGTGCCGAACTGGTTTTTTCGGAACTCAAGACGTCCCACCTGGAGGACATAGCTTTTCGACTTTAGCCCTGTCCATTGGATGAAACTGTCGTCGGGTATTCCCCGGTAGCCAGCGACGAAGCCGGGAGCTACGGGGACGACCGCCGTCTTGCATGCAGGGCAATCGCGGCGCATAAAAGCGGCCTCGCTTGGAGAATTTGCGATGCAGAGGGCTGCGTTCTTCAGAAGATCGTAATTATAGAGAGTAGAGCGTTTAGCGGGATCGCCGTAGTAATGCACGATATGGGGCATATCGAGGAGCTGATCGAGTGAAAATTCCAGGCCGTTATCGGTAGCAAATCCAGACCCTAGACAATTCAAGACGTAATTCCGAAAGCCGGTGGCCGGAGTATAGTAGGTGAGAATATCTTCATGGGCTCCTAAGACGACATAGGGTTTGCCGATGATCGTTAAGGCTTCGCCTTGCGTGCGTTGATCGACAGTGCTATTGGTCAGGACGAGGATGTCGGCCTCTTGCAATTCAAAGGCTGTGGGGGCGCAGATGGCCTCCTCCCCAATATCTTTAAGGCCGCGCATCAGTGCATGGACGACACCAAGATCGCCGCCCCAGGCATGGTGATTCCTGCGCGTGATGAAACCGATTTTCATAAGCCCACATTATGGGGGGCCAGATTTAAATGCAAAAATTCCGATTACCCCTGCATAGATCTAATCGCGACTATTGCCATACCTACGGCTAGTGTAACCATGGCACCTGCATGCAAGTAGTTAACATTACGGGGCCTGGCACGAATGCAATCTGCCGTTTTACACGGTTGCTTGAGTTGAAATCCCGTCGTGTGAATGATTGAAACAGTTCTCGTATCTCCATGAGAGTTAAAAGACCATCCTTCGTGAATGGGTTTTTTACCGCACGAAAGACGTGCTAAGAAAAACTCTGCAGAAGTGCAGGGAATTCCATATCTCGTATATTCTGTCCTCTCGGTTATTATTGCCCCTCTTTCCCTTGCGTCTTGTAGATATTTAACCGATTCAGATTGGGATGTTGGCATGTTAAATATCGATGGAACAGATTCGGAAGTTGTGTCCCTATATTCTGCTATTCGATTGTGCTCATAGATGGGCTTTGAAAAGATGGGCCTAGTAGACATAAGTACTCCTTCTAAATTTTGGTAATATTGAGCTCGCTTGATAATAAAGTATTACGAACTGTTAGGGCAACGGTTTGTTGTATCAGCCTTAGAAGTCGCGGCATCTCTTTTTTGGAGTGCGGCGACCTGGCGCCGCTTTGTTAGGCATCGACTCTGTCGATGCCGCCGTGCGCCGGGTCGCACGGAAGAAAAGCGACGCCATGTCGCCGCACTCCAAAAAAGAGATGCCGCGACTTCTTAAGTTAGTGACATTGGGCCTTCAGGCCAATAAATGACGGATCAAGCCGGCGGCGAGGATCGGTGCGGTTTCCGCGCGCAGGATATAGGGGTGCAGGGAGACGCCTTGGGCGTGCCAGGCATTTTTCATAAGGAGCTCTTCTTGGGTGCTAAAGCCTTTTTCCGGGCCAGTGAAGAAAACAATGGGGTCGTTTGTGTTAGGGAGGCATTTTGCCAGGAGGGGAGCTTCTGGAGAAATGTCGCCGAAAAAAAGAGCACCCTTTGGGGGGTAGTGCCAGGCATGCAGGGCGGGGTGGATTTCCAAAGAGGGCAGATCGAGCCTTCCGCATTGTTTCATGGCGGCGATCATAAGATTGCGCAGGCGGAGCCGCTGTTGTTCGCTAAGGTCTTTTTTCTCGCTTCTATCGCCGGGAAATAGCCATAAGGCGTTAGCACCGAGTTCGGTGGCTTTTTCCGCGATCCATTCGAGATGGCTGAAACGGGGGATGGCGATCCCGAGAATAAGCGGGGGAGTAAGTGGAGCGCGATCTTCGATGAGGGTGATCGCAAGTTCTGCAGCGCGCTTGTCGATTTTCTCTATCTTGGCTGTAGCAAGGATGTGGCGGCCGTTGACGAGCTCGACCGTATCTCCAACCTCAGCGCGCATGACGCGCGTGAGGTGTACAAATTCTTCTTCTTCAAGCTTTATACTTTCACCGCACGTTAGCGCACAATCGATGAAGAATCGTTCAGCGGGCATATCGTAATACCTTGTAGAAAAGATCGGAAACGTCGAGCGAATCAGGGGGCAGATCGGCTATTTTCCAAAGGTCCGCCAAGGTCAGTATCTGGACGGCCGCTAGCTTGCGGTAGTGGCGCGAAAGGCGGGTCAAGCCGGTGAAGTTGAAGACGACTTTAGAGGCGAAATCGCACTCGAACAGCTCTTCTGTTGTGCTGTAGGGGCGAAAGAACACCTCCGGTAGATGATCGGTTCCCTGGAGGCCCTGGAGGCCCTGGAGGCCCTGGATGCCCTGGGGGACGGAGACAGTGAAATGCTCGGTGGGGTAAATCGCCCGCAAGGTGGCGATATGAGGGATTAGCGCTTCGAGTTGCTTTTCTTCCTGCGGCAAGATGACCCGTATGCAATCGAAGCGATAGGGGCGTTTGACGCTTCCTGCCACCTGCTGTTTCCAGCGGTTGTGGGCCCATAGCCACTGGTCAGGATTTTCCTGGATGCTCGTTCCCAGCAATCCGAGAGCCTCGCGCATCAGGCGCTCAACTTCATGGTCCATTTCTTGCGCAGGGTCGGCGTAGAGTGGGGCTGAGTAGCGAATGGCGTAGCGCCCCTCATGGCGGCGGACGGTGGCGACAAGAAGTGGGGCGCCTGTCCGATACGCGAGGATGGCGGGAAGGGGGGAGGTGTAGGCGCGGCGGCCCAGAAAATCACTAGCGAAGCCCCCTTGCGGCATTCCCTGATCGCCGACGATGCCTAAAAAGCATCTCTTTTTTAGGGCGCGCAAGGATTCGCGGACGGCGTTGCGCGGCTCGATGATCGTGCCGCCAAATTTTTCTCGGATGCTGACGACCCATCGGTAGAGGAGCTTATTATTTGTCGGGCGTCCAATAGCGACGCCGGGCATGCGAGAGGTGCCCTCGAGAAAAAGGATTTCCCAATTGGCTTGATGGCCGCAGAAAAAGATGATTCCTTTGCCGTGGTTTAAAAGGCTGGCCGCTTCATCGGGATTTTCACAATAGGCGATGCGGGAGATGTCTTTTTCGCGGGCGAGTTTCGTGTATTCCAGACAGGTGATCATCATGTTTTGCATCGAGCCTTTCGCTATGCTGATGATGTCTTTCTGAGAAAGCTTCAATGTAGACGCAAGGGAGAGGTTGCTAAGCGCGCGTTTGCGGAACTTAGGGCAGCAGGTATAGCTGATAGATCCTAGCCATTTTCCCAAAGTGTGCAGGCTGCGGTAAGGAAGAAGGGAGAAAGGCCAGGTGAGGGCGCGGATCGCGCCAAAGGAAAGTGTATCGGAAAGGCGGCTCATAAACAGGCGGAGGTAAAGCGTTCGAGGTGTAAGGGGTAATCCATATAGCGCACGCTGTAGCGGATCCTTTGCGCGCTTTCTTCGGTTTTGGGGTGCTGCATCGCAAGCTCAAGGCTCTTTGCAACGGCTTCCGGTTCTAGGAGATCGGCGATGATAGCGCCGCGGCTTTTATCCAGCACTTCGCTACCCCCGTTGTGCTTGGAAGAGACGACAAAAAGGCCCATCGCAAGCGCTTCGATTGTGACGTTGGCAAAAGGGTCGTAAAGAGAAGGGACGACAACAGCGTCTGCAAGGGCGTAGAAGCGGCTTGTATCTTTGCGGGCCCCGAGAAAGTAGACGTGGCGCAACCCTAAACGCTCTGCCTTTTGCTTATATGCGGAGATGTTTTTGTCGCGGCCGATCACGATCAGGCGGGCATCATTTACGGGGAGGCGGCTTAAGCTCTTTAAAAGGAAATCGAGTCCCTTGCGTCCATATTCATGCCCGATGAAGAGAAAATGAAAGGCCGCAGGGTCGCTTCCGATTTCAAGCGCGGTTTCATTGCGCAAAGCAGGCCAGTTTTGGAACTCTGGTGCGAGCTCTGTCCATTCGACCCCGTTATGGATAACGTGAAGAAGGCTGGGATCGACTCCATAATGATCGATGGCTTCTTGGCGGACCATAGAAGAATTGACGATGACGCGGCGTAAGTTGGGATTGCCAAGGGCCTTTTTCTCCAGACGAAGAATGGTGCGATGGAGAGGGTTGTAGGCAAACGAGGCTTTTTTCCATGGGCCTACGAGTAGGCGGCGCTGATGAAGATAGGCGGCGTGGATCCCGTTGCCGGCGCGCATGTGGGTTTGCAGAGTTGTCCGATCGAAGCTTAATACGATATCGGCAGGATGCTTTGCGATATAGGATCTGCAGATTTCGTCCCATGCGTTTAGCTGCGTAAATGTCAGCCACCCGCGAACAGGGAACGAGGCTATAGTGATGCCGGGAATGGAAGGGCACTCTTCTTTTGGAGTTCCCGTAACGATCGTCACGTCGCTTGCCTTTTCAAGAAAGGCGTTCGCAATCCGCATCGTGGCTTTTTCGAGCCCTCCCTTAGCTGTCAGCTCCTGTTTAAAGAGCACGATGCGTTTCACCTCTTCACTCCTGGACTTTGACGGTGTTTCCCTGGACGACAGGATGCAGATCGAATTTGACGTCATTGGGTTTGAACAGTTGCAGGCGGTTCATGTAGCTGCGGAAACGGTTGCGCAAGTATTCTTCGCGTAATTCCGGCTGGAGGTTATTGATCTCTTCGTTGCTTTCATCTGCTTGCAGGAGAGAGACGTATTCGTTTTCGAGCTTTCGCGAGTCGATAAATTGCAGGCTCCAGGGGAGTATGCTCTGATCGCGCGCAGGCTCGGCGATGATTACGATTTGCATCATTTCTCGAACAATCTCGAGGAAAAGTCGGCTTACCCCTTTTACAGCCAGAGGTTTTGTGATCAGGAAAGTACCCCAGCGGTTCTCGACCAGATCGCTCGCTGTAAGCTGCAGCGTCCCGGGGTTCAGCGTGCTGAGATATTCTGCAGGATAAAAAAGGATCAAGGGTATAGGCATATCCAAGGGCAAGAGGTTGCGGCGGACAAAATCGATGCGCAGTAGTTTGGCGTCAGGGTCATCAATGGTAAAAGGAATATCGGACAGAGCGGGGATGCTGATTTGCTTCCATGCATCGGGTATAAGAAAACTGACCTCATCTGTTTGCTTTTCATTGTTGATCGCTTCGGCAAGGCTATCTAGCTGGGCCCTACTGATCTCGTTTAGATTGAACGTCAAACGCAATTCGCGGTCTTTCAATTGCTTAATGACTTTTTCAGGGCCGCTGACTGTTAGGTAAAGCCTGTAGGGAAAGACGTCGAGAAACTGATAGCCTCGCGGCGCTTCGCCTATTGGGCTAGTGACGATAACGGGGATTTTTTCGGTGACGAGCCGCATGGGGCGGATGAGCAGGGTAGCAGCGGAAACACGGTTGATGCCGGAAGCGATTTCGATTTCGGGGTTGAGCGAGACGAGGTTTTTCTTTTGGATTGAGACGGAATATTCCCCGCTGGCGTCGCTGCCGTCGATCACCACTTCGAGGTCGTTGGATGTCATATCATCGAGCATGTCTTTGTTGCCGCTCAAGGTTAAACTGACCCGTTTAGCCAGCATGCCATTAGACTGCATGCCTTCGACGGTTTTGCCTTGAGGGAGGTTGATCACTCGCACGGAGACGTTGCTGATGATGCGGGTGGTCGTCAGCGACTGATTGACGACAAACCAGATGATGACGGCAAGTGCAATAGCAATGGTTTTGCGCGGCCAGTTTTCAAGAAAAAGATGGCGAAGCAGGGTTCTCATTCTTTAAGCCAGCGCAAAAAGTTGAAAGAGCGTGGATACTCGCTTTGAGGAGCAAGCGTGAAGATACTGCGGAGAATCCCTTTAAACCTATCGGCTTTGATCCCTCGCGTCATTACACCTTCGCGTGCAATAGATACCTTGCCGCTCTCCTCGGAAATGACGATGACGACTGCATCGGTCAATTGGCTCAAGCCTAAACCTGCACGATGGCGTGTGCCCATCGATTTTGTCAGTTGCGAGCTGTCTTCTGCCAAAGGAAGAATCACAGAGGCCGCGACGATGCTCTTATCGCGGATGATAACGGCACCGTCGTGCAGCGGGGTCGTTGTGGCGAATATCGACTCGAGCAGTTCTGAAGAAAAAACAGCATCGACCCGGACAGCCCTGTTCGCGTATTCCTCAAGAGAATTTTCATGTTCAAGGGCGATGAGCGCCCCAATCCGCTTATCGCTGAGACGGTAGATGGAATTGCTGAGCGCATCGAGAAATTTATCGAATTCGGTGAGTTCTTTATGCCGTTTTCCCTTCCAGCTCAACTTGGAAAGCGCGACCCGCAATTCGGGCTGGAAGATGATAAGGATAGCGATCACAGCTACGTTGGCGATGAGCAAAAGGATTTTGTGCAAAATGGGCAGGTTGAACCACGAAGAAAAGGCAAAAATCGCTAGAAACGCAATCACGCCCAGCATCAAATCCATGGAACGGGTGTTCCAGAAAAATGAAAGCAGGTAGTTCAACATCACGGCAATGATGATAATCTCGACGAAAGG
>Ga0206803_1001_pt2 | contig 28673 bp, 23 predicted proteins | sample Alteio_BWOrgCont_61_FD_152909 | JGI IMG/M metagenome (GOLD analysis project Ga0206803, IMG submission 152909) | Enriched cells from forest soil in Barre Woods Harvard Forest LTER site, Petersham, Massachusetts, United States -... | ecosystem: Environmental > Terrestrial > Soil > Temperate forest >... | reverse complement strand
TGTCGTGTACAGAGTTTCAGCTGCACCTTCAGGCTGCCCCGGTTCACCCTCTACCCAGGCGTTGCCCTGGGCTGTATTAACGGTTGAGATGTTCTTGCTGGGCAGCCGTCATTAAAGCGCAGTAGGAGTCGAAGCGGAGGCGGGAAATCTGTCCTTCCTCAACCGCCAGGCGCACGGCGCATGCCGGTTCATGCAGGTGGGTGCAGTCGGGATAACGGCAATCTCTGCCTACTGAGAAAATTTCTGTGAAATAGGCTTCGATTTCTTCTCGATCGAGATCCCATAGCCCGAAGCTTCGGATCCCTGGGGTATCGATGCAAAAGCCATCATTGCCAAGAGCAAGGAGCTGCGCGCTTGTCGTCGTATGCGTTCCTTTGCTTGTCTTGAACATAAGGTCCCCGGTGCGCAGATTAGCCCCAGTGACTGCGTTGATAAGCGAACTTTTCCCCACGCCTGACTGGCCGGAAAAGACGGAGACTTTGCCTTTCATAATCTCCTGCAGTTCTTCCATGCCTGCACCTGTTACCGTGCTGACGCATAGGACTGAAATAGAAAGGCTTCTATAGATAGTAACAATTTCATCGAAAAGAAGTTTTTCTTTTGCGAGAAATTCTCCGTCGATATTTTCAGGAGGATCGAGCAAGAGTTCGATTTTGTTGATGATGAGCACCGGCTCCATATTGCCTTTACGGGCAGCGATGATGTAGCGGTCGATAAGAGAGGGTTTAAGAGGCGGCATGATAACTGATGTCGTGATCAGAACTTGATCGATATTGACGGCGATCAGTTGTTCTTTCTGCCGAGAGAGGTTATCAGCTCGCGATAAAAGCGAATAACGATCTTCGATAACTGCAATGCTACCTAGTTTTTCTCCCTGAGAGGCTGCATCGGGTAGAAATTGGACGAAATCGCCGACGGCTACGAGATTTTTTTTCCGGACATTTTCTTGTTTGAGAGTGCCGCGCAAGCTGCATAGGTAGATTTCACCGTGGCTGTCGACAATGATGCCGTCAGAGGAGATGTGCAGTACGCGTCCCTTTTTAGATCCAGCAGGGAGTTCTTTCGTAGGGAGCGCGTTCTTCTTCTTTTGGTCTTGATCGGTTTTCTTGAATTGCGAGCGATCTTTGGAACGGGCCATTTTGCGGTCCTTCCGAGAATCTTTGCGTTCCTGAAAGTGGAATTTTTCTTCCCACCCGTTATCATATTGTCCCAAGCGTCTTACCTCTTCCGTAATAAAAACATGAAAATGCTGCCTGCTACTGCGACATTAAGCGACTCCATGGCCCCTGGCATCGGTAGCGATAGCAGGCTAGAATTCTGTCTACTGGAAGCGGACAGCCCCTGCGCCTCGTTGCCCAAAATAAGCATAAAAGGAGGCGGGTAAGAAAAATTCTCCTCCACAGCCCTGCCTGCCATATCGGCGCCATACACAGTCCATTTTTTGGTGGCGATAAGGGCGGCAAGCGCGTGTTCATCTCCCCGTGCCAGCTTCAAGCGAAAGACCGCCCCTTTAGAGGCGCGCAGCGCTTTATCATTAAAAGGGTCGGCACTGCCCTCTAACAGAAAGGCGCCATCCCATCCAAAGGCGAGTGCGCTCCTAATCAGCGTTCCCAAATTTCCCGGATCGTTCACTTGATCGATAACAAGGATTCGCTCGCAGTGGCGCAGATCGGAGAGCGGAGGAAGAGGCAGCTCCGCCGCCATAGGGCCTGGTTGCACGAGGCCGGTGATTTTTTTCAAAATCTCTTCTGACACCACACAGATCTCTTTGCAAGGAATGGAACGAGGCAAAGGAGTCCCTTTTTGAATGATCAAATAGTTAAATGTATGAGCATTTGCGAGTTCGGAAAGAATATTCTCGCCAGTTATGAGCAAGGCATTTTCCCTAAGGCGATAGGAAGCGGATGTGCGTAAACGCACCCAATGCTTGACTAGCGGATGTTGTAAACTAGAAATTTCTTTTGATATCATCCCTCTAAAAAGCCTATATGTGTGATAAATCGAAAAACCTGCAATTATCATGACAAAACCTCCTTTCCCCAGCAAGTACGAGATCGCTTCCCCCTCTAAAAGTATCAAGATAAGCTTGGGGCTGCGCGTCCTACTCCTCTGCGCAGTATGTGTTATTTTGCCTCTTGCGGCCTATATACTCGTCATACGGCAAGAGGTTCGAATACAAGAGAATAGGGATATTTTCGAACAGCTTGCCCATGTATCTGATGCGCAAAAAGATAGCGCGGATTTTCTTTTCTCGGAGGCGTTTGTGCAACTACGGAGCGCCCGCATCCTAGAAGCGCACACGACGGATAGAGAAATGTTGCGCAGCTACTTTCAGGACCTCCTCGTAGGCTATCCTGTTAGGTCGCTTTCCCTTGCGACTATCGATGCTGAGGGCAAGTACCATGTGCAGATGAGTACAGAAAAATCTTTAGAGGGCCAAGTTCTCCCTTATGGAGAATCGATCACTTTACCTATCGAGCGCGTCTTTGTCTATGTTTGCGAATGTTCGATGCAGAAGGTGGTGGTCATCGGCGTTCCGGGAAAGGGAGAGGAAAAAATCCTTCTAGTTTTTCCTGCTGATTATCTGATCCGGATCGCCCCTGATATATCGGAATGGGCTGGCTCGATGGGGATAGCGCTATTAAAAGGGAATGATACCATCCTCCAGAAAGAACCGATGTGTTCGGCTCCTGCATGCCGCATTTTTACTGATGACGAAGTGCGCAGGATTCTCAATGACCAAAGCGAGTCGCCTCTTGTAGAAAACCAGGCAATGATAGGTGAAATATCGCTCCTTGGTTCCGTCCCTTTTTCCATACGCGTAGCTATAGAGCCAATTTATTATCAGACTCGCTACAGCATATTTTTGCAATATATAGCCATCATCCTCTTATTGACGGTCATTTTCGGTGCTGTCGTCACTTTTTTCCTTACGCGCGCCATGGCACGTCCCTTCAATAACCTCATTCAGCTCATGAACAAGGCGGGCGCTGGCGATCTCAAAGTACGCTATTCCCCACAATATCTGGCTTTTGAAATTAATATTATCGGGGGCCATTTCAATCGTATGCTGGAAGCTTTGACAACTGCGGTAGAAGGGGCTAAAAAGGCGCATGCAGCAAAAGAAACTCTTCTACACGAATGTGCGATTGGACATTCTATTCAGCGGTCCATTTTTCCGCGCTTACTGCCCCGATTGCCTCAATTCGATATTGCCGCAAGTTTTTCTCCTGCAGAAGAAGTAGCGGGCGATTTCTACGATTTGTTCCTACAAGATACGCCGAAAGGCAAACGGCTTTTTATCGCAATTGGCGATGCATCAGGCAAAGGTATGGCAGCCTGTCTCTATTCTTTCCTGCTCCGCAGCATGCTCAGAAGTTTTGCCGCGGCCGGTGAAAGTCTCGAGCAGATCGCTGAACACGCAAATCAACTCTTCTGTCTCGATACAGAAGCAGGAGGAATGTTTGTGACAGTATGGATGGGTCTCCTCCATATCGATGACAATCGACTGGAATATGCATCCTTAGGTCATTATCCAGCACTATGGAAGCAATCAGGGGGCGACGTAGTCGAATTAGAAACGAAGGGAAGCGCTTTCGGTATGCCCTTTATGGAACCTATCGCAGTGCAGACTATTCATCTAAATAAGGGGGACTCGCTCCTTCTCTATACCGACGGGTGGATTGAAACCAAACGCAGCGGGGTTACGCATAATCGCGCGCAACTTATCGATTGGCTTCGAAAACAGCCCGCTGATACTACATCCAAAGAGATCATCGCTGCTTTGGAAAAACTCTTCGTTCCCGAAGAGTCCATGGACGACGACCGCACCGCCCTCGTCCTCCGCCTCCAGTGATAAAGAGCACTTCCTGATAAGTGAATTTCCCTGTGGGAAATCACTCATCGGGAAGTAAGTTCCCTCATGGATCGGTCAATTTATGCGTTCACTTTCCACACTCCTTTCGTCCGCCCAAAGCGCCCCTCCCTGCTTCGCGAGAAACTGTTCTCGCGTATCGGGCCCCTCTTCTCGCGTCTGCTAGCAGGGCCAGTCATAAATAGGATTATGCAGCAAAGCTTGCAATGCAGTTTTCAGTTATTTTTTAAAGTTTAAATTTTAATTCAAAATATAATTTATTTTTTAATTTTTTTGTTATTATACATATCTATTTTGCGTTACTGTATTCAGATGAAAAATATAGTCTCATCTGATTTAAAAACTATTTTGCATTCGAAGCGCGCGAATATTTACTATCTTGAGTATTGTCGCGTACTCGTTAACGGTGGTCGGGTGGAATATGTTACCGATGAAGGTAATCAATCCTTGTATTGGAATATTCCAATCGCCAATACAACCTCGATTCTTCTTGGAACGGGCACTTCTGTTACACAAGCGGCTATGCGGGAGCTCTCGAAAGCCGGTGTCATGGTGGGGTTTTGTGGCGGAGGGGGTACTCCCCTCTATAGTTCAACGGAAGGTGAATTCGATATTCTCTGGATCTCGCCGCAGAGTGAATATCGTCCGACCGAGTACCTACAGTCATGGTTTAGCCTGTGGCTCAGTGATGAAAAACGCCTGATGGGTGCGAAAAGACTTCTTCAACTGCGCATAGATTTCATACAAAAATCTTGGGCAAGAAATAGCCGCACGTTTGATGAAAATTTTTGTTTCGAGACCCCTTCTCTTTTGTCAGATTTAGCGCAATATAGGCAAGAGGTCCAATCTGCTACGACAATTATGGGGATTTTTTCTGTCGAGGCGCATTTTACGAAACAACTTTATAAGATGGTCTGCAGGGCAGTTGACTACCACTCATTCACACGTATGAAACAGGGCTTAGGGAAAGATCCTGCCAACAGGAATTTAGATTACGGAAATTACCTTGCCTACGGACTTGGAGCCACAGCAACCTGGGTTCTAGGGCTTCCACATGGGCTTTCTATTTTACATGGAAAGACGAGGCGAGGTGGACTGGTTTTTGATGCTGCGGATCTGATCAAAGATGCTTTGGTGCTTCCTCAGGCATTTATTTCCGCTATCCAAGGTCACGATGACCAGGAATTTAGAATGAGTTGTATTCGAAACTTTCTCAACAGGGAAGCTCTCGATTATATGATCGATTCCCTGAAAGAGATTGCGCAGAAACAGGGGGAGTATTCGTGAAAGTGCTGTTTGTGTCGCAATGCTCGAAAAACGCCATTGTCGAAACAAGAAGAGTTATCGATCAGTTTGCGGAACGAAAAGGCGACTTTGTTTGGGAGACAAATATTACCGAGCAGGGTCTTGATACAGTCAAGAAATTATTGAAAGCGACTGCACGAAAAAATACTGCTGTGGCATGTCATCTTTTCCGGGGTCGCATGCAGACAGAGCTACTCTGGATTGTTGGAAATATCAGAAAATTTAATCGGGAAGGGTGTGTTCCAACTAATATCACACAAAAGGATATTTTGCGGGCGAATGATGAAAACGATTGGAGTACGGGTGAGGCGATAGCGATACTGGCAACAATTGCTGGCTTGTTTCATGATTTTGGAAAGGCTAGCGCACTTTTCCAAAAGAAATTGGAGGGCACCGGGAAATTAAGTTACGAGCCATTTCGTCACGAATGGATTTCTCTTCTTCTTTTTAAGCAGTTTGTAGGTGACTCACCTGATAAGGAGTGGATTGAAAGGCTCTCCAGGATCTCGCATCAAGATGAAGAGCAACTCTTAAAAAATTTTCCCGAAGAGAGATCCCATCTCATAAAAAATCCCTTCAAAGGTTTGCCAAAATTGGCAAAATTCATTGGATGGCTAATCCTTTCTCACCACAGATTGCCAGTATCTAGAAAGGACAAGCCGGATGAAGAGCCCAGGTTAGATAATATTGATGAGTGGATGGAGGGGAAACGTTTTTCGGCCTTGTGGAATTCGCCCAATTGCGATGACAAGTGGGACAATCAGGACTTAAAACAAAACGGAACCTTCCCAAGCGGGACTCCGTTAAAAAGTAAAACCTGGTGTGCTTCAGCGCATAAAGCTGCAGCTCGCGCTTTGAAGTCGTATGTTCTTCTAGATCGGGACTGGTTTAAAGACCGTTTTAGTATGCACCTGACACGTGCGGTGTTAATGATGTCCGATCACTTCTACTCAGCGGGGTGTGTACATAAACTCCTTCAGGATGCGGGCTATGAGGCTTATGCAAATACTGAAAGAGAGAGCGGCGCTATAAAGCAGAAACTCGACGAGCATAATATTGGCGTCGCACGCAATGCATTTTTAATTGCCAAAAGTATTCCTAAACTACGAGAGACCCTACCCTCAATCACGAGACATAAGGGGTTTAAAAAACGGAGTAATGATACCAGGTTTGCATGGCAAGATAACGCTTTTGATCTGGCGTACAGTCTTAGAGACCTCAGTAATGATAGGGGCTTTTTTGGAATTAACTTAGCTTCGACAGGGTGCGGAAAAACTTTAGCCAATGCACGTATTATGTATGGACTCGCCAATGAAGCGCGGGGGTGCCGTTTTAGTATCGCGCTGGGGCTTCGAGTTTTGACCCTCCAGACAGGGGAAGCATTGCAAGAGCGACTTGGCTTAAAAAGCGACGATCTAGCCGTCATGATCGGATCTCAAGCATTTCAACAGTTGCACGAGCGAAAGAGTGAAACAGAACCCCAAGATATGGATGCTTCCGGTAGTGAGTCTTCAGAAGATCTAATTGATGAGCAAAGTTATGTGCGCTACGAGGGAAGTTTAGATGAACGGTTGAGTCGTTGGCTAGGCTCCTCTCCAAAACATCATAAGCTTCATAAGATAATTAGTGCTCCGATTTTAGTTAGTACGATTGATCATCTCACCTCTGCGACAGAAGGTTGTAGAGGGGGGAAGCAAATCGCCCCAATATTGCGATTGTTGACCTCAGATCTTGTTATTGATGAGCCGGATGATTTTGATGTTGCAGATCTTCCCGCCCTTTGCCGTTTGGTAAATTTTGCAGGAGTGTTTGGCGCTAGGGTGCTTTTATCATCAGCAACACTTCCTCCAGCAATAATCAAGGCTCTCTTTGATGCATATGCCACCGGTAGGAGGGCTTTCAACGAAGCGTGTAGAAAAGCTGGTACAGGGCCTGAGGTGTGCTGTGCCTGGTTTGATGAATTTGGGGTTGTTTCCAGCGAACACGAAAACGCAGAATCCTATATGACCGCCCACCGGGAATTCGTCGAGGCAAGAGTTGTTCAGCTTGAACAGCAGCCTATCCTGCGGCGCGCTTCATTGGTTGCCGTTGGCTCGAACATTGGTGATGATGCAGATGCGAAGAAGGCTATTGCCGACACCATTCGATGCTCGATATATCCGCTACATGATGCGCATTATCAAGTTCATCCTGATACAGGAAAGAGGATTTCAATAGGCCTTGTGCGTATGGCCAATATCGATCCAATGGTGTCGGTGGTTAAGAAGCTGCTCTCTGAGCAGGCCCATCCGGATTATTGCATTCATTTTTGCGTCTATCACTCGAAATTTCCAATGCTAGTTCGATCCAAGATCGAAGAAGTGCTTGATCGTGTATTGTCGAGGCATAAACCTGAAAAAATTTGGACAATACCTGAGATCGAATCCGCCCTTTCAGGAAAGCAGGAACGGAATCACATTTTTGTTGTATTCGCCACCTCTGTGGCTGAGGTCGGAAGAGACCATGACTATGACTGGGCTATAGCCGAGCCAAGCTCGATGCGGTCCATTATACAACTTGCTGGTCGCGTGCAGCGACATAGGAAGCTACCCCCTTCCGAGCCTAACTTAATAATTCTTCAAAATAATTTGAAAGGGTTAAAAGGGTTAGAGGTGGCTTATAGCCGCCCCGGTTTTGAGTCGAAAGACTATAGCTTGGCAAATAAAGATCTCTCATTGAGTCTCCGTCATTCGGAGTATGAGAAAATTACCGCAATCCCACGACTTCGTGCCCCAGCCCAGTTGGATTTTCGCGGTAAGTTTTCAGATCTCGAACATAAACGTCTAGAGGCGGAGTTGTTGGGCTCGGACAAAAGTAGATTTCACGCCGCTTTGTGGTGGAAACATAATGCGGATTGGTGTGGTGAGATGCAGCGACTGAGTCAGTTTAGAAAACCTGATGGTGTAGATAGGGAGTACATTTATTACCTCAAAGAGGAAGGTGAAACGCCGTGGCTATGCGAGTGGTCAAAAGGAGGCGAACCTGTTCCGGTGGGTGAAATATATTTCCAGGATGTTCGCCCTAAGCCGCCTGTTTCAGGGATTTATCCTTGGATCGATTGCGATGTTGGCAAAGAAATCGTGCGGCTTGCTGAAAGATTCGAGTTGAATTTAAGAAATGCGAGCTTGAAGTTCGCTAGGATCACGCTGCGAGAGCTTAAAGGTGGGGAACGCTGGTCAAGCGACCCAGTTTTTGGTTTTTATCAAGAGTAAAAGCTGCCTGTACGGCAGTAAACTATTTCAATTCAAAATAACACTTCATATTTCTAAGCTGTCTGTCCGACAGTATATATTTTGAATGATGTTTTAATAGTAGCCCTCAACTGCTAATTCTGTCAATTTTTTCCTTACTACGATGTGTAAGATAAAAATAACACTTCATAGGTTGAAAAAATTCGGAGTTTTATGACAGACTGTGTGCCTTAAGAAATTGTTAAGCACTAAAGGTGGGTAAAATGCAGGGGTTTTCCGTTAAGATTGAAAGCTACATTCGTGAAAAGCAAGAAGGAAAAGGTCTAGAATTTTGTGCTGCAAGTTGGTTGGACTCTGCGTCTAAACGGGCGCCGCAAATTTCGGTGGCAACGCACGTTCTAAAGTATCTGCATAGCGATGCCAAAGGGACGAATATTTATGTGGTACTAGGATCAAAACCATTTGATCCCCTTAGTAGATATGTCTCAACAGACACTTTGTTGAAAGCGCGAGAAGATGTGGTCGGGAATGCTGCGGCGATGGATATCGCAGGCTTACTGCATCTTGAGGTTAATGGGGTTACCTTTCTTGATTTGATTGCCAAGGACGACACCTCTCTGTTAGCGCCTTTTGCAGATAGCGAGACTCGGCTGTTGTCTTGGATGAAGGGCTTTAAGTCCATTTTATCCGATCCTGAGTTGAGTTCTCATACACTGGCAAAGCAGATTTATTTTCCGACTGGAGAAGGTAAATATCACTTGCTTGCTCCTCTGTATGCGTCCTCTCTCTCTCACGTTCTTTATGAGCGGGTAAAAGAGGATCGGTTTGGAGAGAAAGCAAAAGAAGCGAGAGAGCACAGAAAAAAAGAGGAGTATTCTGATTCCGTTGTGGTTTTCTATCCCGATCTCGCCGTGCAGACGTTTGGCGGCACAAAGCCGCAAAACATCTCTCGATTAAATAGTCTTCGAGGAGGAAAGTCCTATCTCCTCAGAAGCGCGCCTCCAGTTTGGATATCCATCGAAAAACCCCCAATGAAAAAAAATGTGTTCTGGAAGGGTTATGAGTGGAAAGCTGCGCCTGTCCTTAAAGAATTTAAGCATTTCTTGCTAACGGTACGGGATCGCGATAGCAACAAGGATATTCGAACTGAAGTGCAATCCTATCTCGATCAGTTACTTGACTGGCTTCTATTAGCGGCAGCAGAAGTTCAAGCGATGCAGCCCGGATGGAGCAAGACTTCGGAATTACCGTTGCACGAACAGTTCTGGTTAGACCCACATCGTGAGGATTTTAAAGAAATAGGGTGCGAAGCGGAGTGGAAAGAAGTTGTAGCAGCGCACTTTGCAACATGGTTAATTAGAAAAATTGAAGATAAAGATCTTCAGTTTAGCAATGTGAATTATGAGTATTTTAGTGACGAGTGTTTAAAGGTTTTAAAGAGGATCGAATAATGAAGTCTTTGTTAATTTTGCCTCGTATAAAAGTGGAGGGGGCCAATGCAATATCGGGACTAATTTATGGCTTTCCGGCCGTCACCCATTTTTTAGGATATGTCCATGCTCTGTCACGAGAGCTTGATGTGAAACTTGGAGTTAAGCTTGGGGGGTGTGGAATTATTTGTCATGATTATCAAATCCAGGCTTACAAAAATGGTGGAGGTGGAGAGCATATCTTTTCCTTAACCAGAAACCCTTTAACGAAGGAGGGCGATACGTCCCCCTTTAACGAAGAAGGGAAAGTGCGGATGGAAGTTTCGCTTGTGATTGAATGTGATTTTACAAGTGATGACTTCGATTTCGATACAGGTAATATGTCTGGGGATAAGCAGAAATTTACTGAGTTAGTCGAGCGTTTGGCGGTGGTAAGGCATTTGGCAGGCGGGGTTATTACAGGTATGTCGCCCGTCAAGTTTTATGAGATCCCTCAGATTGAGGAGAAAGCAGAGTTTTTATTTCGTCGTATCTTATTTCAAATGCTTCCAGGATTTGTTTTGATTGATCGATCCGATATTTTTAATCGGTATTTATCCGAAAATCCTAATCTTAGTCCTTTAGATGCAATGTTGGATTTTTACACCCTGAAATGGAGGGCAGTACCATCGGAGGATAAGATCGCTGGGAGTAATAAGGTAAAGTGGGAACGGATTCCAAAACCTTGTGAGGGTTGGATTGTTCCCATCCAGTCAGGTTATAAAGCCATTTCACCCTTATATGATAATGGAAAAGTAGCTTGTGCGCGTGATCCTGATGTGCCCTTTTGTTTCGTTGAACCTATTTATGGATTGGGTGAGTGGCTGGGGCCACATCGTATTACCCATAATATCGAATCTATTATTTGGCGATATCGATGTGATGAAGGACTTTATATTTGTTCAAATTCAGTTAACAATAGAATATAGGAGTTAGTATGAGTTCATTAAAAACAGCATCTGTTTTGGCTTTTGAAAAAAAAATGTGCAATTCCGATGGACTAATGTATGCCGGGTCATGGAAAAATCGAAACGAAGCCGCAGCCTGGGCGTCAATCAAGCTGCAGCATAAAGATGTTAGAGGAACGATATCTAATCGTCTGACAAACACTTTAGTTTCTGACCCATTGAAAATGGATGCGGAAATTCAGAAGGCAAATTTGCAGGCTGTGGACGTTGCGGCGCTTCCATTCGATGCAGATACACTAAAGTTGGTATTCACATTGCGAGTTCTTGGTAATTTATCTACACCAGCTACTTGTAACAATCAAGTATATCAAAAGGAATTAACGGAAAAAGTTGGGGGTTATCTAAAAGAACAACAGTGTCGTGAATTATCTTTGCGTTATGCCGAATGCATTGCTAGTGGTCGTTTTCTGTGGAGAAATCGAGTGGGTGCTGAGGAGATCGAAGTAAGAGTGAGCCTTCTTGAAGGAAGCGTAGCGAAGGAGACATGGAGTTTTGACGGCCAACAGTTTAGCCTTCGGAAGTTCTCCCTTGGAATGAATCCACAGGTTGCAAAACTGGCTGATGCGATTCGCATGGGGCTGATGGGCGACTCTTACGTTTTCTTAAAGATCGAGGCTTTTGCACGATTAGGAGCTGGACAGGAAGTATTTCCTTCCCAAGAGCTTGTTCGCGACACTGGTAATGAGAAATATAAGAAAAGTAAGTTTCTTTACGCTGTTGATGAGGTCGCTGCCATGCATTCTCAAAAGATAGGTAATGCCATTCGCACAATTGATACTTGGTATCTGAATGCAGAAGAATTGGGGCCAATCTCCGTGGAACCCTATGGATCTGTGACCAGCCGTGGAGTAGCTTATCGTCAACCTAAAGATAAGATGGACTTCTACACCCTTTTAGATGGCTGGATTATTAAAGGTATCATTCCAACCCTTGAACAGCAGCATTTTGTAGTAGCCTGCCTGGTAAGAGGTGGTGTTTTTGGTGAGAAAGCATAACATTAGGAGTAACCATGAACTATTATATTGATATTAGGGTTCTTCCTAGTTCTGAGTTTTCGGATTGCATTTTGATGAATGAGTTGTTTTCCCGTCTCCACAAAGTGCTCGTTGAGTTTGGCAACGGTGAAGTTGGAGTGAGCTTCCCCAAAGTTAATAAAACATTGGGCGATCTGCTCAGATTGCACGGCCGTCAACCTGTACTTCAGCAATTAATGGCCACCCCGTGGATTGGGGGACTTAAAGATTATATTGCTGTTTCAGGTGTTAACCCAATTCCTGAAAATGTAAGTCACCGCGCCGTAAAGCGTATCCAATCCAAAAGCAGTGCAGAGCGGCTGATCCGCCGTTCTGTACGGAAGGGGTGGTTAACAGATGAGGAGGCAGCCCTTAAAATCAGTGATAAAAGTGAAAAAAAACTATCACTGCCTTACATAAGAATGAAAAGCCATTCTACCGGGCAGTCGTTCCTTCTTTTTGTCGAGCATGGACCCATATTGAGTTCCCCTATAACAGGTGCATTTACTGCTTATGGATTAAGCGCTCATGCAACTATCCCATGGTTTTGACCCTAATTTTGAAGCGATTTTTAAGTCGTTGATAATGAGAACGCTGCGTATGTACCAAAAAAAATGGGTTAGCTAGGCCTGTCTGGCTATAACGTACTGACAATTTGGGTTGTTTTTTTACTGTTCACTGCCGCGCAGGCAGCTTAGAAACTAGTCAATTTTTTGGCGCAACAGAAACGGTAGTTCACTGCCGCGCAGGCAGCTTAGAAAATTTTCTTTATCTATATCATAGATAAAAAAAAGTTCACTGCCGCGCAGGCAGCTTAGAAACAGTGGAAAACAGACAGCCTTCAGCGATTATTCGTTCACTGCCGCGCAGGCAGCTTAGAAAGTATCGCTGAGGATCTTGCGAGCAGCTCCCCTCGTTCACTGCCGCGCAGGCAGCTTAGAAAAGCTTCTACTTCTGATACGAACGTTGTTGGTTGTTCACTGCCGCGCAGGCAGCTTAGAAAGATTACCTACAACGCATTCTTACACATTATAAGTTCACTGCCGCGCAGGCAGCTTAGAAAGAGAATGAAGCTAGACTCTGGCTATCCCATTCGTTCACTGCCGCGCAGGCAGCTTAGAAATCCATTGAGTCCCTGCCAATTGTACATCGTTCGTTCACTGCCGCGCAGGCAGCTTAGAAAATACGCAAATCTCTGGCGATCATACAAGCCTCGTTCACTGCCGCGCAGGCAGCTTAGAAAAGAAAGGGCATCAGGATATGAAGGTAGCGGGAGTTCACTGCCGCGCAGGCAGCTTAGAAACATTATGATAGCCCTTTACGCCAAAGAAATCGGTTCACTGCCGCGCAGGCAGCTTAGAAATATTCTTGGTGTTGATACAATTCAAACTGCTAGTTCACTGCCGCGCAGGCAGCTTAGAAAAGGTGATACTTTTAATTTGCAGATGCATGCTTGTTCACTGCCGCGCAGGCAGCTTAGAAAGGAAAAATTTTCGGTGATGTGGCGATTGCTAGGTTCACTGCCGCGCAGGCAGCTTAGAAAACAGACAAGTACTGTCGCCACATTATATCAAAGTTCACTGCCGCGCAGGCAGCTTAGAAAATGCTGAGGTTAACGCGAGTGTCGAAGTTTTCGTTCACTGCCGCGCAGGCAGCTTAGAAATCATAATGGACGTGTTCTTTGCCTTCATAATTGTTCACTGCCGCGCAGGCAGCTTAGAAATAAAACTTTGGCTCAATGGTCTTGAGGAGAAAGTTCACTGCCGCGCAGGCAGCTTAGAAAGCCTGCTGTTGCAGTTAGCCCAGTTGAAGCTGGTTCACTGCCGCGCAGGCAGCTTAGAAATGTACTTGTAAGTACCTGGCCGCTTGCGCCCAGTTCACTGCCGCGCAGGCAGCTTAGAAATGTAGCGTATGAGCGACTAGCTACGTCGGGAAGTTCACTGCCGCGCAGGCAGCTTAGAAAAGCCGCTAATAATCTGAATATCTTCGGAACAGGTTCACTGCCGCGCAGGCAGCTTAGAAAGAGTTGAACGACGTCTCCAATAAGACTTGTATGTTCACTGCCGCGCAGGCAGCTTAGAAATAAAATAGTTCCCGACATGCTCGCAGTTATGTGTTCACTGCCGCGCAGGCAGCTTAGAAATATTCTAATCGATTTTAAGACGTCGGCAGCAGGTTCACTGCCGCGCAGGCAGCTTAGAAAAAGCTGAGCAATAGATTAGTTAGCGTAGTTGGGTTCACTGCCGCGCAGGCAGCTTAGAAATAAAAGGGATATTTATCCATGACGATGCTCAGAGTTCACTGCCGCGCAGGCAGCTTAGAAATCTAATCGAAATGCCATGGGAAGCACGAAAAAGTTCACTGCCGCGCAGGCAGCTTAGAAAATAATCTGCTTTAGCATCGCTCTAAGCTCACTGTTCACTGCCGCGCAGGCAGCTTAGAAAAGATAGATCATAAAGCCTTTCCCAGTGCGTATGTTCACTGCCGCGCAGGCAGCTTAGAAAAAAGGAATGTTAAGTGCCGTTCCCTACCGACAGTTCACTGCCGCGCAGGCAGCTTAGAAATAATGCAGCTTTACAGCACTCGGCAAAAGGTTGTTCACTGCCGCGCAGGCAGCTTAGAAATTCCGTAACCCTCATGTTATCGCTAGGCCCAGGTTCACTGCCGCGCAGGCAGCTTAGAAAAATTGTATATGCATTTTCACCCGTGTGTAAAAGTTCACTGCCGCGCAGGCAGCTTAGAAATCCAGGGAACTTCTTCGGTCCCCATTTTGTATGTTCACTGCCGCGCAGGCAGCTTAGAAAAAAAGGTGTCATGTGGAACACTTACATCAAGAGTTCACTGCCGCGCAGGCAGCTTAGAAAAGGTGATTATTGCCACAAATTCCAAGGGGGACGTTCACTGCCGCGCAGGCAGCTTAGAAATCCAGTGATAAAGCGAAGGGGGTTGGCAAAGGGTTCACTGCCGCGCAGGCAGCTTAGTAAGGGCACCTGGTGGGCTGCATAGCTCTGACGGTGCACTTGATGCCCAAAGGGCTGTTTTGGCATAGCTTAGGGCGCGTGCCCCTAAGGGTGGCGTGCAAACAATGATTGAGCCCTGAGGAGGCTGTGAAAAATGTCGTACTTAGGGGACATATGCTTTTTTGCGATATACCGGTGCCTCCCTAAGACGGCCCTTTGGGCCTCAATACAAGAGCCATCAAGACTATCCTATGAATTCACTTTTTCGTATTTAAGCCAGGCTCTGCGATACGATGCGAGAGGTTTAGATGTGAGTAACACAAAGGGGGGTTGGCAAAGGAAGCGCGATCTGCTATGCTAGGCAGGCATGAAAGCCCGTTCAAGTAACTCTAGATTTTTCTTTTTTGTCGCTGTCGCCGCCTGCGCCGGCACACTCTTTTTTTTAGTCGGAAAATATCTATCTGCAAAAACTGGCCCTAGGGCCTGCGCTTTCTGTCAGCAGGCTGTGATCGACAAACAAAAATTTTATGAAGACGACCTCATAGTTGGTATTGTCAACCATAAGCCGATCGCTCCGGGCCATGTTATGATCATCTCAAAACGGCATGTCGAACATTTCGATCAACTGACCGATCAAGAGATCGCTAGCATAGGTGAAGCAGTCAAAAAAGTGCATGCCGCAGCTCAGCGCGCTTATGCCGCCTCTAGCTATCTCCTCTTACAGAAAAATGGTACGCAAGCGGGACAAACCGTTCCTCATATGCATGTGCATTACATCCCCCGTAAGCAAAAAGAAGAACCGGGACTGGGGTTTTTGCTCCGGTTTTTCTTCGTACCTCTGTTGCCGGCAGTAAGCGATGCGAAAATGCAGGATGCAGTAAAGAAAATGCAGAGCCAATTACAAGTCAGCCTTTCTGATACTGCAGCTTTCGCGCAGTGATTTGAGCTAAAAGAGCATCGATCTGACTGATCTCTTGAAGAAGAGCTGTGAGGGTGCTTTTGTCCCTTTCTTCTTGAGGAATCACTTGTGAAGATGAACGCGCGGCATATTTTTTTTGCAGCGTGGCTAAAAGCGGATGTTCGTCTTCTTGGTTTTCCTTTTCTTCCCCATCCTGCTGGTCTCCTTGTTTGTCCTCTTCGTGCTCCTGTACGGTCTGCTTCGTCCGTGGAAAGAGCCCTGAGCGGAAAAAGCGGTTGGTCTGCATGAGGTATCCATGAGGCGCTTGAAAGGACGCCCATGGCAAAGTGCCTATATAGGATAGGATGAGTTGGTCGAGCTGGGAAGCATAAATAGACGAGGTGCCGGCGATTTCCGCGTGAGGAGATACCGCTACAGCATCGACGTTGCCAAAACGCGGGTCTAGTTTATTCTGATCTTTTGCATAGCGCCTGTGAGCGTCAATGTGCAAATTATCGATCGTTGTCCGCGATTGGATTTTACTCATGGGTTATTCTTTAGTGATGAGTTCTAGACCGCGGTCAAAATTCGCTGGCTTTGATTCTCTACGGAAGAGATCTTCCTGGGTCTGCGTAACTTTTTTATAGTCATCGGTGCTGTGAATGATTTGAGGGCGGACGAAAATGATCACATTTTTTCTGTCATCGCGCTTTTTATTTTTGCTGAAAGCGGCTCCGATAACTGGCAATCCTCCCAAGCAGGGAATACCGGCCTTGTGATGCGATTTATGATTGCGGATCATACCCGTAAGGATGAGGAAATGCTGGTCGGGCACATGCACCTGGGTAGACATATCCGTTTTTGTCGTCCGTATCCCGGCGACATCGCTAACAGCGACAGCTTCAAAATCGCCTAAGGCCTCGGTGATCTCTTGTTTGATGTCGAGGGTGATAACGTCCTCTTCCCCTAGCGTGGGGGTAATGCTTAAAGAGACGCCGACATCGCGGTATTCGATATTCGAAGTAGTCTGCTGGCTGGCGCCTATCGTCTGTACGACAGATCCCGCAAAAGGGATATTGTCGCCGACGAAGATTTTGGAATTCTTATTGTCCTGGGTGATGATCTTCTGATTGAGGACAATTGTGCTATCGCCGTCCATCTGAAGGGCCGAAACAAGAGAGCCCAGGGTGATATAGGATTTTCCTTTATGAAGGATGAGATCGCCAATGACACCCAGGTTGAAACCGCCATGGTGGCCTGTAGGGACTTGGCCAAAGCCAGGGCGCGAAGCAGGTGTTCCGTGTATGGCATTTAGAAGAGGGCTTCCGGAGCGGGGGATAGTATTGCTGACTCCAAAGCTGAGACGCTCATCCCAATTGCCGCTGGCGGCCCATTCCAATCCAAAATCCATGCTATTGCGCACATCGGTTTCTATGACGAGCACTTCGATGAAGACTTGTTTAAGGGGTACATCCAGGCCATGGATGAGTTTTTTTAAAGAAGAGAGAGAGAGCTCGTCGGCTGAAGCGAGCAGTGTATTGGTCGCTTTGATCCATTGGAGAGATTGAATAGCGCGCAGCAATTTATGGGGGGCATTGGGCTGCGTTTGCAAATCAGCGCTAATTTTTCTTAGCGCGGCTTCGACTTCGCTGCCTTGCTGATATTGTAACTTATGGATGAGAAATTCTCTCGGTTCCATCTCGTGAGGAAGGAGAGAAAGATCGTCTCTTGATGCGGTAATATGCCCTTCGGGTGCAGGAGTTGCATTTTGAGGTGGTTGTTGCGAAGGATCATTGCGGTGTATCACGTAGTAGCCATTTTGCTCCATGACCGAGAAGCCGCGAGAGCGCAACATTTGAACCATGGCCTTCAAAATGCTCTGCGCTGTGACGGGTTTGCCTGAGGAAAGGCTGACGTTGAAGGTGAGGTCTTTGTGGTCATAAATGAAATTAACATTGGAAACGCGGCTGACAAACCGAATGAATTCCTGGATGTGGACATTGGGAAAGTTGAGGCTGAAACGCTCTTCTGTTTCGATAGCCGGTACATCCAAAGGGGTGATCAAAGGGGTGATCAAAGGGGTGATAAGGGGTGCGCCATTGGAAATGCTTTCGGTTTCGAAAACAGCAGGTTCGCTATCTTCGCCCGCCTCGGCCCTAAGATTGGACAAGGTGAAACAAAGAATTAAAAAATTTATTAACACTTTTAATTGGAATGTGAACATAATTATCTTTAGTCGCGAATATGTTAACTCTAAATGTTCATTTTTGGTTAGAGCTTTTTCTGCGGACAGATATGAATTGCCCCCAAACAGGGGTCTGAGCGGGTATTGCTTTAAGCTTGTATTAAGGCGTCGATACCAGGAAGGTGGCCGAATTCGATGAACTCAAGTGCGGCGCCGCCTCCGGTTGAAACATGAGTGAACTGGTTCTCTAGATGAAGGGAACTGATTGCCGCTATGGAATCGCCACCGCCGACGACTTTTATGCAGTGTAGGCCGGCGAGAAAGCGCGCAAGAGATTGAGTCCCATGGGCGAATTGTGGAAATTCGAACACGCCGACAGGGCCATTCCAGAAGATGGTCTTTGCAGGGATAAGCGCTTTTTCCCAAACGGCCAGAGATCGCGGCCCAATATCCATGCCTTGCCAATTTTCGGGAATTCCTTCGCTTGAGGTAACGATCCGTTTTTGCGCATCATTGGAGAAGGCATCTGCGATCACATGATCTTCTGGCAAAAAGACGGGGACAGACCGTTTTTGGCAGGCGGCGAGAAAATCTTTAGCTTTTTCCAGCATGTCAGGTTCGTAAATCGAAGAGCCTATTTTTTTTCCAAGAGCTGCGAGAAACGTGTACGCCATGCCGCCTCCAATGAAGAAGGCGTCTGTTTTGTCTACCAAACCATGTAAAACCCCAAGTTTACTCGAGACTTTAGAGCCGCCGATAATAGCATAGAAGGGTACCTCAGGCGACGAAAGAAGAGCGCTTAATTGCAGGATCTCTTTTTGCAAGAGAAACCCTGCGGCGCATTTCCCGGGAAAGAAATGGGCGAGCCGGGCGGTTGACGCATGGGCTCTGTGAGCGGCTGCGAAGGCGTCGTTGACATAGAGATCGCCAAGTGATGCGAGTTTCTCGGTAAAAGAGGGATCTTCTTCGGGCTTTTCTTCGCCCTTGTGGAAGCGTAGATTTTCCAGCATAACTACTTGTCCGGGCTTTAGGGAGCGGCAGATGTTTCTGGCCCCTTCGTCTACGCAACCCTCATGAAAGAGGACGGGCTGCCCAAGCAGAATTGCCAAGTGGTCCGCGCACCCTTTTAAGGAAAATTGCGGATCAGGTTTAGCTTTGGGGCGTCCGAGATGGCTGAGCAGTATGACGCTGCCCCCTTTTTCAAGGATGTAACGAATTGTCGGCAACGCTTCTCTTATACGTGTGTCATCCGTGATCTTTCCTGCTTGATCCAGGGGAACATTGCAGTCGACGCGTACGAGGACTTTTTTGCCCTGGACGTCAAGGTCTTGAAGAACCGGCATCGTCATGGAAATCTCCGCTTGGAAAGAAGAGGATGGCATCGCTCACGGGTTTTTCGATCCCAATCAAGTCTTCTCTATTTTTCGATAGGGTGCCCGATGGGGCATTGATAACGGCTCCAGCCAGGAAAAGGGTGCTCGAGCTTCCGCCGTCGAGATTGAGCGCTAGGCGGCAGCCCAGCTCATGAAAAAAACGGGCCAGCTCATCGATGGTCATGCCGATACTGTATTCCTGGTTGTCCCCGTCCACCACAACGACAAACCAGCGGCCCTGCTTACTGATTCCGATAGCTGTGCGCGGATGGCGTTCTTTGGCGAAAGAGTCAGGCAGCCTTTCTAATGCAAAATCGCGGACAATCTCGCCATCGGAGATCAGGACGGGGGTGCCCCCGACAATATGGGGGAAGGACGACCATAAGCCGGAATCGTCAGGATGGTTAAGCGCGCGGGGTTCGAATTGGACCCGGCCGTGCGCGCTAGGTGCCAGAAATGGCATGAAAGGAATGGCTAAAGGGGCGAGAGAGTACACGTAACCGTCAGAGGGAATGGAAGTGGGGCCTTTCTGCTCGGACAATCGCCCGTCTGCATCAATGGTCATTTCAGAGAAAGAAGAGGAAGTGAGAGTGGAGGTGTGAAATCGCGAAGTGTAAAGAATCGCGCTACTCATCGTAGGGGGTTGATTGATGCCGTCGATTGGTAAGACAGCGTGGCCAGCATATAGACGTGTTTCGAGGGCGATGCGATCGATAGCTACTGTGGTACTCTGTAGATCTATGGTTTGAATCCAGCCGATCGCTCCGCGATCAAAGCGCGGGGAGGAGTACCATTCACCGCCAATGCGCAAAACGCCCGCTGACGTGCCTTTGTATGTTCCTTGAGAGCGAAAAAATCCGCCATTGATTGCGGCAAAGGCAGAAAAGCGCTCCGCTAAAGAAGAGACTGTCTCCAAAGAAAGGACTTCTTTTCCAGCATGAACAGGGACTATTTTAACTCGGGCTGGGTCAATTTCCAGGACATGGATCGACAGTGGGCCGTCGCGAAGCAGATGCTCGTAATGCAACCCTTCTGGCAGCGCGTGCAGGGCCGTTGCAAAGCAGAGTGCCGTGAGAAAAAAGAGGGCGCGAAAGCAGGAGTGCATAGACCGCATAGTAATAACAGAGGAAAAAACTTGCATTAACTATTACATCGGTAGCTCGGGCACGGGCACGGGCACGCATCCTATTACCCATAAGTCCTTGCATAACCTACTGCTAGCCTCAGTCTGCAAATTTCATCAGCGAGAGGGCGCGCTAACCGCGCGCTCTCTCGCTGATGAAATTCGCAGATCGAGGCTTAGCGGACTCTTCGGAAATTCCAAATTCGAGAGCCTGGCAGACTTATGGGTAATAGCATGCGTGTGCGTGTGCGTGCCCGATTCTTCTCTTGTCCCTCTTTCTCTTGTACCGGATTTAGAGGGAGGAGAAGGGACTAGCGGATTGGACGAAGAGATTGCCTTTCTTTCTTTTCTTGAGCTCTGTACGGATGGAAAAGAGGAGGTCCTGGTCGAAATCTTTATTCGCTGCCCATTGCAGGTATTCTATGGGGATTTCAGCGAAGGGCCTTCCTTTGTGTTTGCCAAGCGGCATGGCTTTAAGGAGGATGGGCCGCTTGAGCCTTTCAAAGAGCTGCTGCGTCGTCTGGAAATTAGCGCTAAGGTATTTAAAAACCTCGATGTTGACGATGACGTCGTTCATGGCACGATGCGCGCCCTCGGAGGCGATATTGAAATGTTCACGCAATCTCTCCAGAGAATTCGTGGGGCTTTCCCCGTAGAGACGAGCCATGCGCAGCGTGTCGAGTGTAGGGTTATTATCGATCGTGCAACGAATAGCATTTCGTTTTGAAGCTTCCATCAAAAATGCGATATCCAATCCGATGCCATGGCCGATGATGATATGCTGACCGATCAGTTGGAGAATTGCAGGTAGTACTTCTTGAATCTTAGGTTTATTAACGATCATCGAATTATCGATGTGATGAATAGCAATTGAGCTCTCTGGAATAGGGCATCCAGGATCGATGAGAGTTTCAAAAGTTTTTATGACGTTGTCAAAAGAGAATACGACGACTGCGATTTCAATGATTTGGTCGGTAGAGGGTTCGAGGCCGGTAGTTTCGCAATCAAGGCATACAAAGATGTCTTTTTTTAAGAGCGTCATAACACCTTAAGAAGGTCGTTCAGTTTACAAATCAACTGGTCACGGCCTGTTTTTTCATGAATAGAGTAGAAGATGTGAGGAAAAGATCCCACTCCTTTCAGATGGGAAAATGCCTGTAGAGCGGATTCCGCAAAACGCTGTTTTTCGTGATCGGTCGCTTTGTCAGTTTTGGTGAATACAAACACAAGAGGCTTTTTTTGCTGGGCAGTCCAAGTTGCCATAGCGATGTCTTCTTCGCAAGGAGTTCTTCTGATATCGAGCAGGAGCAGAACGGCTTTGAGTTCTTTTCTGGTAAGAAAATAGTCAGAGATCCAGTGGCCCCATTCTTTCCGCAGTTTGTGCGGCACTTTTGCATAGCCATAGCCCGGTAAATCGACGATCAGCAATTCATCTTCTACCGAATAAAAATTAATCGTCTGGGTCTTGCCAGGCGACGAGGAAACGCGTGCTATGCCGGATGTGCGGACAAGATGGTTAATGAGAGAGGATTTCCCGACATTCGAACGCCCTGCAATAGCGATTTCCGGAAGGATCTTGCCATGCTCCGTACGGAGGTGGGGAAAATGTTTGCTTTCCAAAGCAGCGCCGACAAAACTGGCACGAGAAAATTCTAATTTTTTCATTGGGTTTGGGTACCGATTAATTCTTTTGTCTGCTGCAGCGTTACTTTACGCGTATGAAAATCTACATGGGTGAAAGAAAGAAAGAGCGTACTCGGCGATAGAAAGGGAAGCGCATGCAGGGGCCATTCGATGCAAGCGATCCCTTGCGTCAGAAATTCCACGAACCCTGCATCGAGAAAATCTTGCGAAGACCGGAGGCGGTACAAGTCGAAATGATATAAGGGAAATCTGCCTTCATAAATATTGACATAGTTAAAGGTGGGGCTATTGATCGCATGAGGATCTGTCATGCCAAGAGCTTGCCCAACCCCCTTGACGAAGGTAGTTTTTCCCGTACCCAAGTCGCCGGATAGGGCTACAACACTGCCCGTACCTAAAGAGGCGCCGATTTTTTTTCCAAGAGCCAAAGTTTCTTCGGCAGAATGTAGAAAGACGTCCTCTTTATGCAAGCTGCTCATCGCTTTCGTCTTTGTCATCGTCGTCTTCTTCTTCTTCCACCTCTTCTCTTTCTTCTTCAGTCCATTGCGCCATGAAGGGAGCGAACTCTTTATGGTCGGCTAGGGCTTCCACGAAGGCGGCAATACGTCCTTGATCGAGCTGTTTTTGGATAAAGGCAAGAAAGTGCTCTTCGATTTGGAAACGGTTCTGGCCCGGCACTTCCATAAGAGGAATGGCTTTCAATTGATTTTTGACGAGGTCTTCGATGACTGAGTTTTTGCTGTTGAATAATTTGCCCGTGATAGCGGACGAGAAAACGATCTTCGTAATGGGCTCTTTGCGTTTGACGATGTAATTCTTGATCACTTCAGGATCTTCGGACACGAAAAATCTCTTCACTTTCAGCCCGCCGATACGTTCGTGGTTCTCGGGGCAGGTGGACACCCAATCATAGATAGCGTCTTGAGGGTTCGGGTGGGTATTGTCGCCAAAGACCTTGCCGGTAAAAGGGCAGATGTAAATTTTCTGCGTCTGCTCATTGACAGTTTGTTGGCCGAATTGGATCTTGATTTCCGTTTCGCGCCAGAGCTTGCCTTGCTCTTCAAGCTTTTTGACCAAGTCTTCCTGACTTTGGTAAATCACTTTTTCTCTCATAAAGAGCACAGGGTTAATATTGAACTTGTGCTCGAGAAAAAATAAATACGTCGTGATGAGGTCGGCCTTGCGGTTTTTCTTCAAAAATTTATGCAATTCTTCTTTCAGTGATTCAGAAATGACAAGCGTAGCCATTGTAACCTCGGTAAAGTGCAGATGCGCATGCACGCTCATTCGTGCTGACAAGGAAGGGTAAACGACTCTAGGAATAATATTCAACCCCAGTTTGATGCGATTGGAAAGTTAACGAAATAAATTTTTTAATTGAACCGGTGGAAATGCTGGACAACTCTTTTATGGAGTGCGGCGACCTGGCGCCGCTTTTCTTTCGGGCGACCCGGCGCCCGAGGGCATCGACAGGTAGATGTCTAAAAAAGCTCTGCCTAAGTCGTCGCTCTCCACAAAAGAGTTGTCAGGGCGGTTTTCTGAGGGCGGTGAACAATTGCGGTTGATTTGACTCCAATGACATGTTAATATCGCTATTCGTGTTTTTTATTTAAGCCAAGCATAGAGGAGCTAATCATGCCATTAACAATTGAAGAAAGCCTCGTCGTCGAGGAACTGTCTATTGCTGGTTACGAAAAAGTTTATCGGATTCGCGATCAGAAAGCTGGTTTGCATGCGATTATAAGCCTTCATAATACCAGCCTTGGCCCAGCTCTTGGCGGTACTCGTATCCATCCTTACGCCACCTTCGATGCCGCGCTGACAGACGCCTTGCGGCTAGCGAAAGGAATGACGTATAAGTCCGCCTTGGCCGAGACAGGTTTCGGCGGCGGTAAAAGTGTCATTATAGCCGACCCGCGCAAGCAGAAAACTCCTGAAATGCTGCGTGCCTTCGGTAGGGCTGTGCATGCTCTTGGCGGCGTCTATATTTGTGCGGAAGATGCGGGCAGCACGACTGCCGACATGATGACCATTCGCGAGGAAACCCCCTATGTCGTCGGACTTGAACATGAAAGCAGCAGCGGCAATCCTTCCCCTTTTACAGCCTGGGGTGTCCTTCGCGGCATCCAGTCGGTCTTGAAAAAGGTATACGGTTCGGATGCGATTCAGGACCGCACAATTGCCATTCAAGGAGCCGGCAGTGTTGGCGCCAGGCTTGCGGGTTACCTGTTCTGGGCCGGTGCCAAACTCATCATAACCGATGTCGACAGGTCGCGTGCCGAACAGGTAGGCGCTCAATATGGCGCCCGTGTATGTTCCCCTGAGGAAATATACAGCGTTCCCTGCGACGTCTTCGCCCCATGCGCTATGGGCGGTGTCCTTAATCCATCCACCACATCTCGTTTGCAATGCAAGGCTGTGGCCGGAGCCGCTAACAACCAGCTTCTGCATGATAGCGATGCCGATGAACTTATGAGACGCGGTATCCTCTACGCGCCTGATTTTGTGATCAATGCAGGCGGGTTGATCAACGTAACTTGCGAACTCGAAGAGCAGGGCTATCGTCCAGAGGCAGCGCGTCAAAAAACGCATCAAGTATACGATCAGCTCATGATCATTTACGACATTGCAGAACAAAATCGTTTCTCGACACAAGCTGCAGCCTTGGCTTTAGGCGATTATCGCCTGAAGTATGGGATCGGTAAGCGAATTCTTCCTCCTACTTTCCACCACACTTTTGTGCATTGATGCAGATCCTCAGCTCTCTCCTTCAAGACATGGCTTCGCGCGCTATCGTGCGCGCGTGGCCGGACGTTCAGGCCGATCCGGAACTTTTAATTGCGGAAGTCATCCATAGTACATCGCCGCAATTTGGCCATTACCAATGCAATAGCGCCCTGAAGATTGGAAAAGCGCTTAAAAAAAACCCGCGCGAGATCGCGCAGCGTATCGTCGATCATCTGGAGAGAGATACACCGGAAGGGACCCCCTTGCTCACTCGCGTTGAAATAGCGGGCGCCGGTTTTATCAACATGACTCTCGCCCCGGCTTTTTTAGAAGCCCAAGTAGAAAAGTGTTTGACCGATGCGTATTTAGGCGCCAGCATCCCCTTGGCCAAGCAGCGTATCGTCGTCGAATTTTCTTCCCCGAATGTGGCTAAAGAGTTGCATGTCGGCCATCTGCGTTCGACCATTATCGGCGACTGTTTGGCCAGGGTCATGGAATTTTTAGGCCATGACGTCCTGCGCCTCAATCATATCGGCGATTGGGGTACGCAATTTGGTATGTTGATCACATACATGCAGGAAGAGCACCCGGAAGTCTTACACGGAGAGACTGTCGTCGAACTCTCTGAACTGATGAAGTGGTACAGAGCATCCAAGGTACGCTTTGACAATGACACTGACTTCAAAAAAAAGGCGCAATTGCGCGTTGTCGCCTTGCAGGGAGGCGACCTCGAGACCATAGAGGCCTGGCGGAAGATCTGCGCAATTTCCAGGGCTGCATTTGCCGAGATTTATCGGGTGCTCGATGTTGCGCTTGTCGAGCGGGGTGAATCTTTCTATAACCCCCTGCTCCCAAAAATCGTCGCTGATCTGGAAAAAAAGGGACTTATTACGATCTCTGGCGGCGCCAAGTGCGTGTTCATGGACGGCTTTGTAGGCCGCGAGGGGGAGCCTTTACCCATGATCGTCCAGAAGTCTGATGGCGGCTATAACTACGACACGACCGATATGGCGGCCCTTTGGCATCGTCTGCACGAAGAAAAGGCACAGCGCATCATTTACGTGACAGATGCGGGACAGTCTTTGCATTTCCAGATGATTTTCAAGGCGGGAGAACTCGCCGGTTTTTACGATCCAAAGCGTGTCCGCCTCGACCATGTGCCTTTTGGTGTCGTTTTGGGAGCGGATGGAAAAAAATTCAAAACTCGCTCCGGAGAAACGGAAAAGCTGATCGATCTTCTCACCGAAGCCGTAGATCGCGCGCGCGCGATTATGGCGGAGAGAATTCCTGAGGCCTCGCCTGAAGAAATCGAAAAGATGGCCGAAATCCTCGGTATTGATGCCGTAAAATACGCCGATCTTTCCTGCCATCGGGTGAAGGATTACATGTTCAGCTATGAGCGGATGTTAAAATTTGAAGGCAATACAGCGGCCTTTCTTCTTTATGCCTATGTGCGCGTGCAGGGGATCAAACGCAAAATCGGCAAGTCCATCGATTCCCTAATTGGGAAAGAACACATCTTGCTCGAGCACCCTTCAGAAATTGCTCTTGCTCTTCACATCCGCCAATTCGGCGAAGCGATCGATATGGTCGACAGAGAGCTCTTGCCTAACCGCCTCTGCGATTACCTGTACAATCTAGCCGAGAAATTCCACGCCTTTTTCCGCGATTGCAGGGTCGAAGGCGACGAACGGGAAGCCAGCCGTCTGCTTCTTTGCGAAGCGACAGGCCGCGTCCTGCAGAAAGGCCTTTCCCTCCTCGGCCTCCGCACCCTCGACAGGATGTAGCGAATTACAGCATAGACAGGATAATTTGGTCGAAGGCGGTTCTATTTTCGGCTGTTGGGTTGAGCATCAGCTTCCCAAAGTGCCTGATCAATTTATATCTTCCTTCAGTCCCTAACACGAGCATCATGTGTTTTATTTTCTCAGGCGGGACCTCGGACTTCGTCATGTACATATACAGAGCATTAAAGGTCACGCAGCAACCACCCTCTTGCCATGTGTCTTCAGGCTTAAAGCTCATTTGCACATCTGAAGGCGGGCGAAACAGCGAAGTAAAAGCAAACCTTTTTTCCGACGACCATTTTTCCACAAGTTTCTCTAATGCCATAATTTCAGTTCTGGCATTACTGGGATCTACCACTCGTCTGCCCCAAGGATCGAACAGTGCAATGGTAGTCGCACCACTGCTTTGTCGGATCATTGCTAATGTCTCCCTATGGCTAAAAACCCCGCCCTTGTAGTTGGCATTTGTTTCGCTAATATTCAGAAAATCGACATGATCAATTCCATACATGACGTTATTCAATTCCAGCCACTTGTCTAGTTTCAGTATCAGACAGCGTTCATGTGCTCTTGCATAAGGATTAGTCAATGTGTCTTTCTCTAAGTGAATCATACGAGACACAGTTTCTGGGGCATCTCGTCCTCCAAGCGCTAGAAGTACAAACTTATTTAGATCATCGGATCCTGACCGCATAGGGTGCTCTCTTATCTCAGCGATCGTAGGACAGCTCCCCAGTCCTTCGTCTAGAAGGGCTACGGTCTTTGGTTTATCAACGTCTGATCCTATAGGAGAAGAAGCGTGGCTAGGCAATGGGGCTGGATATCGCAAAGCAAAAGAGAAAGGGTTGCGGCGGCTAACAAATGTTGGTAGTTCTCGTTGCTTTGCCGTCTCTAATTCAAAGCCATGAACAAAAGAAGCATAATGTGCCTTCAGAGAAAGATAACTAGGATGAGAACTTACTTCACTGAATTTTAAAAGCCCCTCGATCTTTTTCCCAATGCCTTCAATCGCAGGACGTATGAATGACAAAGACGAGGGTGGACATCGGGAACAGAAGTGTATTTTATCTCGTAAATTAGTTATGGTCTCCGAAAAAATTGAGTTGAGAACAGGCATATAAGGAGGAGCAGGCTCAGGACTTGTGGAAGCTTCTCCCTTCCGGATAGGCGAGGCTGTAGTAGGAGCGGTCTGCGGTAGTCTAAGAGCTGCGCATTTGATGCGGTTCATCAGGCAGGCGTAATCCCGCTGCAGGATCCTTAAATCTCTTTGAATCTCTTTGTCGCTAACGGCTCTGAGATCGTGTTGAACTTGTACAAGCGCCTTTCCGGCGGATTCAGCCGTGGCGCGCGTAGAACCAAGATCCGCTCCGCGGGTGACCTGGTATTGGCACCGACGTATAGAGGCTTGCGTTCTCTGCATTAGCTCTAGTGCTATATCCAGATGGCCGTCAGAACTGTTTATAATAGGTGTTAATGATGCCATGAGTGTTATTGTTTAATGTTTTATTATATAAATTTATCATATTTATAGTTGAAAGTAAATGTTAAATAGTACTTTCTGTATATATTTAATTTGATTTTCAAAAATAGAAGCTTAATTGTTTAAAATAATCTTTTATCATCACAGAGCGCACAGACTAGACTTTTGGATTTTTAAGCAGCTGCCGCTAAGTCGGTTTTTCCAAGTTCGAAACCGAACTTTAAAAAAACGATGCAAGGCTCAAAGGGTTGGGCCTATAGTTCGGATGTTTTTTGTTCGATTAAACTGCTTTGTCATACTTAAGAAGGTTTTCAACCGCGTAAGCGGTACATTAGCCGCGAAGCGGTGACAGATGATAGCTGAGGAGCCGGGAACCGGCGACACAAGGCAAGGTGCTTGTGTCGCCGGTTCCCGGCTCAATTCGAGGATTTCGAGCCTACCGTAGGCCTCGCTTCGCTCGTGCTACGGCTATCAACTGTCACCGCTTCGCGGCTAATATACCGCTTGCGCGGTTAAGAGATCACCATTTGTGTCGTGCTCCTCTTCGCGGCTAATGTACCGCTTGCGCGGTTAAGAGATCACCATTTGTGTCGTGCTCCTCGGGCTGCCCAAGTCGCCCGAAAGAAAAGCGACGACC
>Ga0206803_1052_pt1 | contig 28830 bp, 24 predicted proteins | sample Alteio_BWOrgCont_61_FD_152909 | JGI IMG/M metagenome (GOLD analysis project Ga0206803, IMG submission 152909) | Enriched cells from forest soil in Barre Woods Harvard Forest LTER site, Petersham, Massachusetts, United States -... | ecosystem: Environmental > Terrestrial > Soil > Temperate forest >... | reverse complement strand
ACCATCACAATCGGCCAAGCAATGGTTGGACAGCGCCACCAAGGCAGCCAATCTTGCCGGTGAATCTCTTGCTAGACGCGTGATGGACCTCGCGACAAGCTATCGTCTGGATGGTCACGATCCTAAAGTACTGCATGAGGCAGCGCAATTACTAACCGATGATAAACTGAGAGCCGCAGGTATCGATAGACCTGATGCAGCCTTTGCCCAAAAGCACCGTGATGCGCTGCATGATGCTTCAACAACAGATCTTTAAGGAGTAGACCAATGACGATCCGCATGCATAGCACTACTCATTTAGAAATAAATGATAATACACGCTATCAACCCACATGCACATCTGTATTAGAAAATGAAGGATACTCGAGCTACGCACTTTTAGATGCTTGGAAGGAATGCGGGGATAGCAATAAATGGAAGGCATGGGTTGTTGCCAAGTTCGTTTGTCTTGGATTTCTTTACTATGGTTTCAATGCGTGTCGTGCTAAGTACAAGAACTTTCGTGCAAGAAACTTCACGAACCTCATGGAGGGGTATGTCTCAGCTCTAGCAAAATCCTCCCAAGCCTTCCACAAGTACAACCTATCAGTTTGGGATAACGAGGGCGGAGCTTTAGGCGGCGCACTTAAACCATCAGCCAAAGCCTTAGCATCATGGGAAAAGGCATCTGCCGCCGCGCAAGCTGCTGGAGAATCCCTTGCGGCGCGCTTTATCGAGGTAGCACTTGACCCTCGTGCACAGGAGACTGCCCTTAAGCTTTATGCAGCTGCAAGTACATTGATCACACGTGAACTGGCCAAAAAGAATATCGATCCGTCTATAGCGCATGACTACTTTACCTTCCGTCTGCAAGAATCTCCGGCGATTAACCTCAGAATTTTCAATATAGCATAGACTTTAAGCGCTTCTTATGTGGGATGCGGCGACCAGGCCTTGCGGTTCTACACATCTTTTTCTTGACAGGCGACTCGCTACGGAATGCAATTGAGTCGCCCTCCGGGCTCTCATCATCATCTCCTAATTCCCATAGTTCCCTAAGGTCACTATGGGTAATGGCATTGGGCTAATTTGCAGAGGATGCGCAGGGTGCACGCCGCTTGGCGCGAGACTGTGCGCAGGGCGATCTGCCAATCAAAGGCTGTAAAACGCTTCTCTCCACGATTTCCGATCTGACGGGGGCGGTTGCCCCGTAAGAGGTGACCGAAAAACTTCCCTTCCCCCTCCAATATAGAAAACTCCATCTCGATTGCGAGAGATGAAGATTGGATCGTTAACGGCTGCTTAAGATAAAAGGCGTTGGCCCTTTTACCCTCTATGCGGATTGCATGATCGGGATGGTAGTCGAAGAAGCAGTTGACCTCGCTTTTCTCCTCGGAGCTACTCGGCGCCTCTTCGGACAGGATGCAGTCAATAGCGAAGAGAGAATCCCCTAGAGCTTGCCAACTTATCGCCCCCTGTGCCACCCCTTGGATAACAAGCGAATGTGTCTTATCGCCGCTGTCCCAAAACAGATGCACGGCGTTGCTCTCTTGGTCGGTAAGCCATAAATAGGGGTCGGCGTCGCAATCTGGGGCAGGAACATGAAAAGGATAGACGAGCGCGGCGCGCATGTGGATGGGATGGCCCTCTAAAACTTGCGAAGGATACCCCCCAAACAATTGTCCCATGAAAAAATTGAACAGATTTGGCTGAGGCCTGGTTCCTTCTTGCAGCTCGCGTGCAAGGGGGCCTCTATACATCTTCAGGCCAGAGTGCCAATAACGGCTGATTGCTAGTAAATCATCACTCGAGTAGCCGCCCTGCACTTGCAGAGCGATGAGCTCATCGGCTAGTTGCGCTGAGGAGTGGATTTTGCGATTAGGAACTAGACGGAATTTCCCTTGTGCAGCTTGGAGTTTGGCACGTCTTCCGTAGGAACCATGCTCTTCCCTTTCGGCTTGCTCTATAATGCGTGCGATCAAGGTGATCAACTTAACCTCGAGGTTTTCGCCCAGCACGTTGAAAAATTCTCTTTTAAGGTGGAGCAGGACCATTAAAATATCGATAGCAAGGCCGCGGTCGCGGATATGGGGGTATTCGTGCAGATAAACCGGAAAATGGCCGCTGACTTCAAAGGCGAAGAGTTTTTGGAGAAGCTCTCGCCCCTGGAGGACATCCTCGGATAACCGGCTGCGGAACAGGGCCAGTACCAAGCAAAAATTCTCCAGCAAAGGGATCGTGTCATGACGCGCGTCGGCCGTCTCGTAGCAAAAGTGGACCCAGCCTGTCTGAGGGCTTATGCGCCTTCGCGCCGCTGCTAGGCCGATGTCGATCAGGCGCCGTTTTTCCTGATCTATGATCTGTAAAGTGCTCATTCGCCTACCGCCTCGGCTAAAGCGCGCAAAATACCCATCTTACCTGCCCGCTCAGCGATGATATCGCCTTCGGCAAGAACCTCGGGAGGGGCCGTTTCCATGACGATGCGTATATCGGCTTCCCGGAGCATACTGACGTCATTGCGGTCATCCCCTGCTGCGATGACCCGTTCCCCCTTCTTTCTCCCGGCTTTCACGAGTACGCGATGCAGCGCTTTGCCTTTAGTCGCTTGCGCGTCTGTGATAAGGCCAAGGAATAGGCTTGGATCGACGATGTCCTGAATCACGGATATCGCGAGACCTGGGACTTCGCTTAAGATCTCCCCGACTTTAAGCATCGTTTTTTCATTTCCCAGACATTTAATAAGAGGGAAGCGCAGGCCGCTAAGTTCCTCGAATGACTGTATCGCCTGCCAAGGATGTTGGCAGAGTTTTTGAAGTTTTTCTAAATAGGGTTGAAAAGATGGGGAAAAGCGTTCGGGGCGGTAATAGCAAAAATCCCCTTTTGCGAATCCGGCGTAGATGAGGCAATCTTCAGGTTCGCCCCGGTAGGCTTTCTCTACGTCACGCAAGACTTCGCTGTCGAGATAGCGCTCTTCGAAAACAGATTTGGAGGGCATATGAATGATATCTGCTCCGTGCTGCACCGCCACATAATACGGAAAGCGAATTGTGACGAGCTCTCGTAGGGCAAATGTAAACATGCGGCCTGTAATAAAAAGGATCTTCCAACCGGAGGTGTGCAGGTTTTCCAAATACTCCGCAACCGGGACCGGTATGGGCTGCATCCCTTCTACTAAAGTTCCATCGATGTCTAACGCGATCCAACCTTTTCCCATGTTTCAATCCTTTACATCTCTTTTTTGGAGTGCGGCGACCTGGCGCCGCTTTTCTTTCGGGCGACCTGGCGCCCGAGGGACACGCCCAAGCCGATGTCTAACAAAGCAACGCCAGGTCGCCGCACTCCATACCCTCTTAGACTTTCCAATTACCGGATAGTTTATAGGATTCTCGCTCATTTTTGAAGATTTATCACCATTGCGAAGAACTGCGCAAAAGGTAAAAATGCTAATATAACCTTTGGAGACCGGCTATGTATCTCGTTAGAATTCTCGTGATCGTATTTTTGTGGAGCTGGCTGCCGGCTTGGGCGCAAGATTCCGAGAATCTAGAAACGCCAAGGACCACACAGGAGATTTCCCCTCCTTCCTCCATGGAACTCCAAGCGGATACTACTCGCCCAGCTCCTCACGTAGAAGATTACGGATCTGCTGTCTATAAAATGTTAGGCGCGCTAGTGGGGTTGATCCTTATTATTGCAGTCGTTGTCTGGGTGCTAAGGAGCCTCTCCCGAGGGCGCTTTTCGCGAGGCGCTTCCGCCCGCCGCATCGAAATCATCGAGCGCAGATCCCTCAGCCCTAAATCGGTACTCTATTTAGTCGAGGTTGACGGCGCACGTGTTTTAATTGCAGAATCTCAACTCGAAGTACGCCCCCTTTACCAGGGAATTGTACACGAAGAGAAGGATTAGACCTTTACAGAGATCAAATCGCTTAAGGGGCCACTTGCAGTACCGTCGGCCTTTTTTTGGGCCTTTTGTAATTCGATTTCTTTTTCGGCCTGGTATTGCATACGTTTGCCAGCGTAATCCCAGAGGATACCGACGAGAAGATTGACAACGCGTATCTGTTCGAGGCAGCCTCGCCCGATATTGGCGGCGCCATGCTTGGCGTATTCCCAATTTTCCCACACGCGGTTCATCGCTTGTTCCCGATCCTGCTCATTTTTTGCCCGGTAGGATAGCGCATAGTGGTAAGCCGCTGAAACCAGGCCGATGATGCCTTCGACGCTTCCCACCATAATACGCACTCTACCGGCCCATTCGCCAACGAATGGAAGGAAGGGGACAATATAGCCCGCCCAGTTCATCCCTAGTTCGAGGTTCGCCAGCCCTTTCTGCAACTCCTTTTTATCGACTGGATAAAATGTGGGGCCAAAGGATACAGGCGAAGTGAATGTAAATGGTCCAATTTTGATGTCTGACATGATTACTCTCCTAATGTGTTATGCTTTTATGTGGCTCCCTGTGTGGCCCCAGCGGTGGATGAAATGCAGCCCACCTTCCAGATTCACATTTCCACGCGGCTGGAAACAATGCGCCAAATGGCTTGCAGTCGTATTCCATATACCCTGGTAAGCGGGGTGTCCGGGGTGATGTTTAAAGGAAACTCCCTCCTGCTGCATATCCTCGATTTGGGCCACGTATTTCCTTGCTTCGAAAGGAGCCCCGGCAACTGGCATAAAGGCGCCATAAGCCGCTATTATTAAGACACTGAATGCAAAAATTGGCGCTGACACTATGTGCCAGATGTTTTTTGCCATCCTCGTAGGAAGTTCGACCAGGATTCTATCCTTTAATGTGTTAGCTAATGAATGGCGGTCGTAGCCCTTCTGCCAGTTGTCCGCAAATTCCTTGATGGCGCGAAGCGCGATACGACATGGATCGACAAACATGCGGCCTAGGCTCCAGATTATTTGCCCTGCCATGTAAATGGTAGGAGCGCCGATGGCAATAGCCAAGCATTTACCGCGGATATGGGCCTCGGTATTCATATCATCGGCTATATAGAAATCTCCGGTCCGGGTATCCAAAAGTCGAGGTTCCAGGATAACCTGTCCATTTTTGTCGCACACAACCTCGCTGTCCTGGCCGCCGTGATTGTATTTCGCAATCATAACGGGACACCAAGGCCCCTGAAAACCCGGTGGAATTGCAATTGACATAGTAGCCTCTATTTTTTTGCGGGAATTATAAGCCGGCCTTCTTTTAATAATCAAGCAAATGTAATTAATAAAAAAATATTTAATCCCAGTCTTATTAGGCTTGAAAATCAAGGACTTGCGAAATTAGTTTGTTAATTATTGATAATTAAATGATAAACATCTATAATTAACAATGAGATGATAGAGTAAATTAAAATCTTAAAAAGATCACATTATTATGACATTTAAAATAACGCCTCAAGTTTCGAAAAATAGCGCCACACCTGCTCAAAAGCTGGGTGTTTCTACTTTGCCTAAGGAAGGCATCGAAAAAGTGAAAGAGAGCTGGCAAGAATGGAATACGAGCGGCAAACTCAGCAGCAGCCGCAGGCAAAGTTTAAAACTGGAATCGCTCCAGACCCTAGCTAAGGATCTTGCCCAAGGAGACCCGTCTCTGTCAGGCAAAGTGGACTTTGCCACCAAGGAGTTCTTTAAGCGGGGCCTGCATCTTGGCAACAACTGCGTGCAGAACCTCATCAATTGCTACTGCAATTTCGTCGAAGAGTTTTCCGGCCTGGAAGTACTCGCCGATGAACAGCTCCTCAGCAACACCTGGCGCTCCCAGTAACGCTCCTTCTTCTCGTAGCGTAGGCTTCAGAGCCAATTGCGAAATTCTTCAGGCCGAAGGCCTGGCGCTGCAACAGCCCAGAGAAACGCCCCATAAGCCTCATCCTAACTCTATTTTACCGTGAATTTCATCAGCGCAGAGCGCGTGAACGCGAACAGAGGCGCTGAGGACGCAGAGATTTTTTTTCCTCCGCGTCCTCAGCGCCTCTGTTCGCGTTCACGCGCTCTGCGCTGACGCAATTCACGACTGAGACTAGAGCAAAGTCCGATGCGTTGGCTGTATCCATCGACAGCAGAAAAGCCCTATCCTCATCCAAGCATGTATCTGAAAATGAACCGCTTGCGGCTAGTTAGGTTGACGCCTATGGGGCGCAGCCATGGGCTGTTGCACTTTCAGCCCTTCGGGCTGCGAATTTTTACAACTACCTCTTTGGCCTGCCTGCGTCTTCAAGACGGAGGCTAAAGCCTACGCTACAAAAAGAGATGTTAGCGCGTTTGCAGGCCGCGCCTAAACATTAAATCTTCGATAGAACTCATCTTAAGTTTCTCCAATAAACGGTTAAAACTCCTTAGCCTTAAAGTCGTGAATTTATAACTTGCTTATTATCAGTAATTTAAAAAATTTATCATTGTAGAATATAGAGTAGTTTCAATATACAAATAAACATTTTAATGATATAATTAAGTTATAATTAAATTAACATTTGTAATTAGGATAATTGTGGCAGCTAGAATAGATGGAATAGACTCTGCTGTAGGCACGGGCTTATCGCCGTTATTAACGGAGGAATCTTATGCGGATATCCCTATCGTTAGAATAGCAATCCCCATGATGTCCACCTCCAGAGATTCCGCGCCACCCCATTTAACTGCAACTGCGGGTGCTCTAACTCCTACCGCTAGCCGTATCACTAGAATGGCAGGCCCCATGATAGCCCCAACTCCTTTATCTGCCGCACCTGCACCAGCGCCCGCACCTAGGGGCGTTACCGCCGAGTTGCACAGAGCATGCGTATCTGGAAGCGTTGCAGATATAGACATGCTGGCATTAACCCGTGCGGATCTCCAGGCACTTGATGAGGTCGGGGATTCCGCCCTATTCTTAGCTTGTCAACGGGGTGATGTAAATATCGTTAGGGCCCTGTTAAAGAAAGCTGATGAGCTAGGATGCGCGAGCGATCTTGTAAACCAACCAAACGATCGTGGTCCTCTTATCCATGATGCCATCAGGTCCGCGTATAACGGGGATTTCGTAGAAATTATCGGAATCCTGTTAGATCATGGCGCTAGCATGAATTGTCAAGACGGGAGTGGAGACACACCACTCGCACGTGTCTTAATTCAATATAATGGCACTCCGAATCCAGTTATGGATAGCATTGCTGACCTCTTGCTAGCTCGCGACGCCGATGTGAATGCAAAGAATCACCTGGGAATAACGCCACTTCATTGGGCTTGCGAGCGTGGCAATGTTAAATATGTCAATATACTGCTTGATCAGGGCGCTAATATTAATGCCACTTGCGAACGTCTTGGCAGCTCTATGCAGACACCCTTGTGTCTCGCGTGTCAACACAAGCAAAACCGTGAAGAGATAATTAAGATTCTTATTGACAGAGGGGCGGACCCAAATTTAGGGTTATGCTCGTTAGGCAGCGGCATGCCTGGAGTACCTCCATTAACTTATCGAAATGGACAGACCGATCGGGCACTACTAATTGCACAATATGAGCCAGTCCGCATACCCTATAATGTTACGCCGCCCCCAAAAACACTTGCAGATCGTGCTAAACAAGAGCTTATTTTAGCGAACTCAATTGGCGATAATGAGTGGGATCTGGAATCAGATATTTTTCTTAGGGATATACCGGCACACATAAGAGCATCAGACCTTCCAGAAGGTCAAGCCAAATGTGTGCAACAAGCTTTTTTAGATTCTGCGTCACCGGTGTTTAATGCACGTGCAACAGCAGACGCCATCAATCAAGGAAAGTTAGTCATTCTTCGTGCACATTGGCTAGAGCATGCGATTACATTAGTTTTCTGTAACGGATATTTAGCCATATGCAACCGTGGGGATGGCGCAGAAGGCAGCAGTTCAGTGAAATTCTTCCGGATCAATGGTCCAATACACTGGGAGGATGTTTATAGAATTTGTACTACTCGTGCACAACGATCAACTAGACGCGGCACTGACTATTTTTATAACGAGCTTCCATCCAAGCTGTGTGCTTCACAGAAACCAAATGATCTTCGTCATTGCAAAAAACTAGGGAATGCGATGCACTCCTCATGGCAAACTGTGGGTAATTGCCCTTATACGTCTGCCGCAGGAGCGCTTAAAGCCGCCATGTGCCTGGTTACAATAGAACGAGATCAACCATTAACCGAAGAAGCCAGAATATTAATAAGAAAAAAGTCTAGGGAAATTCTTTTTAGGCAACGACTTTCCTACCTGGAAGAATATCTCAAATTACACCCTAAAGAATCCAGGGACAATAAGCTGGTTCGCAAGTGCTTGGACATGGCCAGGAGCCGCATGGCTAAATATCCCTTGGATCTTGCAGACCATCCAAATATTCGAGCGGCACTATGCTCTCTTGAATACAAACATTGGACTGTGCGCTGGAATTTCTGGCTTAAGTACTGGTTTAGCGGAAAAGATACACGTGAGCGTTTGCTCAAGTATTATGAGCCTGAACAGGTTGCCCAAAGATCTACTCCGCTTACTCTTAGTTCGGCATTTCTGTAGAGGAGGTGAACATTTTCAATAACGATCCCTCTTTTTGTGGCGCCAGCATCTTCGTAGCGGAGGCTTTAGGACGCAGGCTGAAGCCTACGCTACAAAAAGAGATGTAAGAGCATTTGCAGGCTGCGTGCTCGCGACGCAGTGTCTGCATTAAATCTTCAATAGAACTCACCTTAGGACTCCCTCTGTACACGACAAAAAAGACGATCCCTTAACCGCGAAAGCGGTAATTAGCCGGTTCCCGGCAAATCACCGCTTCGCGGTCAAACTATGGGAAAAACCCTGGCCATAAGAGATGATAGTTAACGGATGAAACTAATTTTTGTCGTGTACAGAGTAGGACTCCAAAAAAAAGCGGTTAAAACCCCTAGCCTTAAAGCTGTGAATTCATAACTAACTTATTATATATTATTTAAGTTGGAGAATTGCCGGCCCTCGCCTAAACAACCCTGAATTATGCAGAGTTTCTCGCAAAAACATCCCCTTCTTTTATAGACCTAAATGACTTAAGGAGGGGCCCTTTTTTAACGAGAACGATTTCTCGTTAAAATTGGGATGGAAAGCTCGGCATCTCTTTTGTGGAGTGCGGCGACCTGGCGCCGCTTTTTTAGACATCGACTTGGTCGTGCCGGGCCCGCGCTGCCCAACAAGCCGCGCGGAAGAAAAGCGGCGCCAGGTCGCCGCACTCCATACCCGCTTTAATCTGAATAAAACACGCCTTAGGATTCCTTAAGTTAATGACATTGGGCTTAGCCTACGCTACAAGTGGAGAAATTCGACGATGGCGTCGGAGGTGCGCTTAAGCTGGGTGTCTGTGTGGGCGCTGGAGATGAACCAGGCCTCCTGCTGTAGAGGGGGGATATAGATGCCGCGGGCAAAGAGGAAGTGGAAGAAGGCGCGAAATGCCTCTGTATCCAGGGAACGCAGGTCAGGGTTCGTTTCGACCCGCTCTGTGCCAAAAAAGAGCGTCAGCATGGAACCAACCCTCTGTAGACAGACCGGCAAGGCCAGATTACGAATGCATTCCTGGATAGGGGCCGCAAATCTGGCAGTCTTTTCTTCAAGTTCCTGATAAAATCCAAGCTTCAACAGCTCTTCTACGGCTGCCTTTCCGGCGGCCATTGCCACGGGAAATCCGGATAGGGTTCCGGCTTGGTAGACATTACCAAGTGGGGCCAGCTTGTCCATGATAGACGCCCTGCCGCCAAACGCCGCCGCCGGAAAGCCGCCGCCGATAATTTTGCCAAGACAAGTAAGGTCAGGTGTTATGCCATGTAGGCCTTGCACTCCCTGCAAACCGACGCGGAAGCCTGTGATGACTTCATCAAAAATGAGTAAAGCTCCGCTTTGAGATGTCTCTTCACGAAGTGTGGCCAGAAATTCCTTGGATGCTGGAACAACGCCCATATTGCCTGCAACGGGTTCGATAATGACAGCTGCGATATCGGTCCGGCTGCGGAGTACATGGCGTAAGGTTGCAGAGTCGTTATAGGGCAGGCAGAGGGTATGTTGCACGAGCGGTGCGGGGACCCCTGCCGAAGAAGCTTCGGGCAGATTGGCGACGCCGGAGCCTGCCTTTACCAAAAGGCAATCGGAATGGCCGTGGTAATTGCCTTCAAACTTGATAATCGTCGGCTTTCCCGTGTAGCCTCTGGCTAAGCGGATTGCAGTCATCGTGGCTTCGGTACCGGAGGAGACAAACCGCAATTTCTGCATGGAAGGATAGAGGCGAGAGATCAGAGTGGCAAACTCGGTTTCGATGGCGGTGGTAATGCCAAAAGAGGTACCGCAGGCGAGTTGGGCTTGGACCGCTGCTGTAACTCTCGGGTGAGCATGGCCGAGGATCAGGGCCCCCCAGCTGCCGCAAAAGTCTATGTATTCGTGGCCATCGGCATCGGTGATGATGGCGCCTTTACCGCTCTTGACGACGAGGGGGGTAAGGGAAAGCCCTGGAAATGAACGGACTGGGGAATTCACCCCACCCGGCAGGACATGCAACCCCGCCCGAAAAATCTGCTGCGACTGAAGCCTTTCTTCCATAAATCTACTGCGGTGAAAACTCGTTTCACTATATTGTTCTAGCTAAACAAATCCAAGTAGTTTTAATGGTAAGAAATCATTTTTTTATCACCATGGAAAGCGAGGCATTTCTTTTTTGGAGTGCGGCGACCTGGCGCCGCTTTTCTTCCGCGCGCCTAGACGCGCGGGTCCGGCATCGTCAAGCCGATGCCTAACAAAGCGGCACCAGGTCGCCGCACTCCATACCAACTTTAATCTGAATAAAACTCGCCTTAGGACTCCTTAAGTTAATGACTGTGGTAAAAAATCTTCTTCGCATTCTCTTCCTTCTTGTTGTGCCGGCAGGCCTATTTGCCGAAGGGATTCCCTATGTCGTGGAATTTGAAGGGCTAAAAAATCGGGCAGCACTGAGGGCCATTAAAGCCAGGTCCCAATTGACTTCGCTGAAAAATCCCCCTTCTTCGCTTAACGCCTTGCGTTTTCGCGCAGAGGAAGACATACCGGAAATGCGCAAAATTCTGCGCGCATTGGGATACTACGAAGCAAAAATCGATATTCACGTCCAGGAGGCCTTTCCTAAAGCACGCGTACTTGTCTACATCAGCTCGGGGCCGCTCTACCGCATTGGCCATTATACGATCCATCTCTCTTCCCCTTCCATTAGCGATGAGATGATCATGGAAATTTTGCAATTGCCTAACATCGGCATTTACCCTTCCATGCCAGCCCGTTCACAGAGTATCCAAAATGCAGAAAAGCTGATTCTTTCGGAACTTTCGAAACATGGCTACCCTCTGGCAAAGATCCAAAACCGCGAAATCGTCGCCGCTACCGACACCCAAAGTATCGACGTTAACGTATACATCGAGACAGGGCCGCTTTCTCGTTTTGGCCCTCTTTCCATATGCGGCAACCGCGATGTCAAGAAACACTGGCTCGAAAATAAAATCCTCTGGTGCGAGGGCGAAGTCTATAACCAGGAAGTGGTCGATAAAACCCAGAAAAAGCTGATCGAGACAGGGCTCTTCAGTTCGGTGCTGATCTCGCACGGAGATGAGCCGGATGGCGACGGGCTTATCCCGATGGAACTCGAGGTGGGGGAAACCCTGCATAAGAACATCAGCGCAGGGGTCAGCTACCAAACCACTTTTGGATTGGGAGCGACGTTCGGCTGGGAAAACCGGAATATCGGCGGCCGGGGGCATGTGCTCAGCCTGCAAGGGGACGTTACAGAGATCAGCCACACGGGCATCCTCAGCTACGTTGTCCCTGAATTCAAAAGCACCAATCAAGACTTCCAAAGCCAGCTGCAGGCGTTGCAGGAATCGATCCACCCCACATACTCTAAACGGGCCTATAGTTTAACGAGTAGAATTGAACGGCGCATCCCCCCCTATCTGCGCATGGCGGTCGGCGGGCGGATCGAGAAGATGTACGTTACAAACAGTCTGCAGAATGGTGAATTCCTCCTTTTGCAGATGCCCCTTTTCGTCGGATGGACGAATGTCAATAACATCCTCAACCCGACGCGCGGCATGAGCATCGGGTACAACCTGGCCCCCTCCTTTAATTTCGAGCGTTTTGGGCGCTGGTATCTGGAACAGAAACTGACCTTGGGGAACTACCTTTCGGTTTTTCGCAAAAACGATGCCCTTGTCTTAGCCCAGCAAATCACGTTTGGCTCAATTTTGAGCATGCGGCTGGATGACATCCCCATTCCCGAACGCTTCCTCGGAGGCTCGGAAGACGATCTGCGCGGGTATTCCTATCTCACCGTCAGCCCCTTACGCCGCAACGACCATGGGAAACGGAAACCTCTTGGAGGGCGCTCTGCCGTTTATTACACAGTGGAAACACGTTTCCGCCTTAACGATAACCTTGGCCTGGTCCCTTTTTTCGATCTAGGCAACGTCTGGTTGGAGCAACTTCCTGTTTTTCACGGCAAATGGTTAAAGTCGGTCGGCCTCGGGGTGCGCTATTTCACTTTCTTAGGTCCCTTGCGTTGTGATATTGGTTTTCCTCTGGACCGGCGCCATGGGATCGACCATAAATGGCGCGTACTCGTTAGCATAGGGCAAAGCTTTTAGTATGGTTAAATTGGGAAAAGCCGTTCTTGTTCTTTTGCTTGCCGCGTTCAGCATCGTTGTGTGCGTTGTGGCGATCGCCCAAACCAAGTGGTTTAAGAAACAACTGGAAACCGCTATCCAAGACAGCGCAAAAAAAAGCGGCATCGATGTCTCTATCGGCAACATCGAAGGCTCGCTGCCTCTGCAGTGGAAATTCTCCCAAGTGGTAGTGGGGAAAAAAGGCGAATGGGAGTTCTCAGTCAAGGAAGTGAAAGTGCGTCTCGCCTTTCTTCCGCTCCTTCGCAAACAAATTGCGATCAGCTACCTGAAAACGGAAGGCGCAGGGTTTTTCCTGGAAAAACCTTTTGAAGGGGGATCCAATAACGCCGTTTCTCTTTTCTTGTCGTCCTTTCCCTTTAATTTTTCGCTGAGATCTTTCCATATCGATCGCCTTACGATCAAAGAACCTCAAGGACCCGGGCGCTTTTCCGAGTTTGCGGCGCAAGGCAGCATCCTAATAAAAAAACGCTCAAAAAAGATCGCCATTAAAGTGCGCATGGTCGATCTGCAGAGCGAAAGCGGGCTCGAACTCAGTGTGGCTGGCGGTAGATCAAAACGCAGGCTGTCCGTCCAGGCAGCCGGCCGGATCGCACGGTCAACCGCAACTGCTTATGTTCTACCGAGCGGGCCCATCCCCTTCCTGGATAAAGCAAATATGGACGCTTCTTTCTTGACGTTTACCGTCGATCTAGCCGGGCCATGGGCTACCTGGCAAGGCTTATTGGCAGACTCCCGCGCCTTCCCGCCTTCTTCGCCAGCAAACTCTCTCCCTTTGCATGGAACCATCCATAGCTCTTTTGAGCCATGGGCGCTCGATGCCGATTTTCTTATCGGAAGAGACCGCAGTTTTGAGATTGCGCGAGGGACTCTGCAGAGTTCTCTAGCGCAAGCTTCCGCTCAAGGAAAATTCGACCGTTCCGCACAGCCGATCTCGGGAGAATTCGTACTGGAAATCCCCGAAATAGCAGATCTCAGTACTAAGGCAAGGGGACATGTAAAGGCAAGGGTGCTACTTGCCGAAGGGAAACTGCAAGCCGAATGCAGCGGCGGGAGTCTGCGGGCCGGGCCTCTTCACGTTGCCTTGTGGAGCAGTAAGGTCGCCGCCGAGCAGCAAGATGGCCTGTGGCAGGGCATATGGGAAGCAGCGGCGGAAAACGAGCAGGTTTGTACCCGTGCATGCACGAACTTCACATATCACAAAACTGCACACCTCCTGAGCTTGCAAGAAATTGACCTTCAGGCACCCTCCTTTTCTGCCGGCGGCCTGGCAGATTTGCATTTTTCCCCCTTTTCAATTAGCGGGGATCTTCGCTTTCAGGCGCAGGATCTCGAAAAACTGCAGCCCTTTCTACCTTCCTGGCAACTCGCCGGCCAGTGCGGCGGGTCTTTGCATCTTGATGGGGGCCATCAAGCTACCTTCAATCTGCTCGCGGCTGACTTGCAATGGAAGGGTGTTCATATCGGACACTGCGCTGTCTACGCTGACCTAGCGGGTCTTTTGCAACATCCGCAAGGCAAAATCGATATCGAAGCCGAACGCATTTTCTTGACGCATGCCTATATCGCGTCGCTGAATCTCCATAGCCAGTCCGATCATTTAGGCTGGCCGGTCAGTTTAGAAACAGAAGGGACGTGGAAATACCCGTTCCTCGTGCAAGCCGCCGCGCGTTATCAGGACTTAAGAGGAAATAAATCGCTTGTTTTTGAAAAAATCGACGCCAAGATTTTTGAACAGCCTTTGCAACTGGCAGAGCCCATGCGACTTTTCTGGCATGAAGGCCACGGCAATGGCGAAGTCCAGCTTGAAAATCTGGCCCTCAAAATCGGCGAAGGCAGCCTAAAAGGGAATTTTCGTAGAGAGCAGGAACGGATCGAGCTGGCGCTGCACGGCGAAAAGCTGCCTCTTGCCTGGCTGAACACTTTCGCGCCCTACTTTACCTTTGAAGGAGAGAGTTCTGTCGATTGCCGCCTTACTGCTACACCGGCAACAATCCAGGGCTCCTGCCGCCTCGACCTTGCACATCTCAAGGCAACAAAGCGGGGCGAATCTGCTCCTCTTCATGCACGAGGGTCGCTTGACGTCAATATTACCCAGGAATCCCTGCAAATTCACAGCTTCCTGCAGGCGAGCGAGGATCAAGTGATGTTGCTGCATCTCTCTCTTCCCTTTACCTACAGGTTGAATCCTATTTCGATGCGCCTTTCATGCGACCAGCCCCTTTCCGGCTCGTTCGAAATCGAAGGGAAATTGGACGAAATCTTCTCGTTTGCCAATTCCGGGAGGCAAGAAATCCGTGGATGGGCGGCCGGAAAAATGCTTCTCTTCGGGACCTTGGAAAAGCCCGGGCTTCAGGGCAATCTAACCCTGGAACAGGCCAGTTACGATAACCATCACATCGGCTTAGGACTCCATGACATCCAAGCTACCCTTCATGCAGAAAAAGACAAAATCTCCATCGATCAGCTCACCGCTCATGATAGTAAAAAGGGCAACCTGAATGTTCAGGGGGAAATTCACCTGGATGCAGAGCAGTGCTTCCCCTATCAGCTTGCAGGCCAGTTCGACCACTTCGACGCAATCGACCTCGACCTCGTGCAAGCTACACTTACTGGCCCCGCGACGCTTCGAGGCAACCTGAAGGAAGCGAGTCTCCAAGGTACATTTGCCGTCGACGCGGCAGAAGTCGCGATACCAAAGTCTCTGCCGGCTGACCTACCGGATCTCCCCTTTACGTTTAGCGAAGAATCCCTGCTGCAGGAGCAGCCTGCCCCTCCACGCCGAATTTTTCCGTTTACATTCGACGTCTCCTTCGATGCTCCGGATACTATTTCCTTTGAAGGCAATGGCCTGACCTCGACATGGGGCGGCAAACTCCACATGCATGGCGTCGCTCCCCATCTGCTGGCGAGCGGCACTTTGCGCCTCTCAAAAGGACAGTTCCAGATTCTGGGCAAGACCTTCCAATTGCAGCAAGGCGAGCTAACTTTCAGCGACAAACCAGGGCACGAAGGTTTTATCAACCTCTCAGGCACCCTCAATGTGCACGATGCAGCGATAACCGCGCAGCTCCGCGGCCCCCTCTCCTCTCCACAGCTTTCTTTCTATGCGACGCCAGCTCTGACCACGAATGAAATTTTCTCGCTGCTCCTGTTTAACAAACGTGTCAGCGAAATCAAACCCGTCCAAGCTGTGCAGCTTGCCCATACCGTCCTCACCTTTTACGGCCATACAGGGTGGAACCCCGTCAGCCAGATCGGCACCGGCCTCAGCTCGCTCGGCATCGACACGTTCGATATCATCCCTTCAGAAGAAGGTCTTAAACAATCCTCGATCACGATCGGCAAGCACTTTTATCTCGTGCGCAATATGCTCGTCACCCTCACCCAAAGCCGCGATTCGCGCCGTTTTATGGTCGAAGTCGATATAGGCAGAGGGCTTCTTTTCCAGGCGGAAAACCTATCCGGCGCTGAGCAGTCGCAGCAGGAAGGCAAGTTCAGCCTCAAGTGGAATAGGAATTATTAAATATATTTCTTTATCTAAGCTTTAATAAAAGCATTTGCAGGAATGCGCTTAGCTTGATATCCTTGCGCTCTAATTTTATGGGGTGACTATGGGAAATGAATACGGATATAACTTGGCACCGCTCCTATTGAACCTGGAAACCAAGAGATACGTATACGAAGAACAGAAGATCGATTACCACTTCCAGGAAATCGAACGGTGCATAGAAGATCAACGGCACATCAACACCTTCTTGCGGGCGCTCAATGAAGCCCAACAAGGGAAGGCGAAACAAATCGATTTCAGCGGGCCGGAAAAGCTTACTTTGGTCGAAAATGTCCGCAATATACTCCGCAATGTAGATCCCGATTTAATTCCAGTAGGAGTCAACTCATGGCACGTCGAAGACATCCCTCGTATACGAGAGGCCTTGGACGCCCACATCCAAACTATCGAAACGTCCAACACCCTTCAACTGACGCACGGCAATCACCGCATGCAAGTCCTCGCCGAATTGCTCAAAGAGTTCCATGAGCTCAATAAGAAAGACAGTCAAGAGAAGGAACACACCATCAGGAATAAATAATAAGTAACCGCATATGTCTTACCACTTTACGGAAGAAGAGCTCCATTCTCTTTATATCGCCGCTCATCAGTTTTACGAGACGGGCGACTATAAAAAAGCCAGTGAGATGTTCACCGTTCTCGCTAAAGCTGGGCCCTTCGAACCCCATTATTGGTACGGACTCGCCTCTTCGGAGCAGATGCAAAAAAAATACCGTGATGCCCTGCACGCCTGGGGCGTGGTCGCTATTTTACAGACCGAAGACCCTATGATTCACTTCCATGCCGCTGAATGTTTAATCTCTGAAGGCGAGACAAAAGAGGCGGCAAAAGCACTGGACCTTGCCGAGGCTCGAGTCGCCCAAAATGACAGTGCGCTCCGAGAAAAAATCGCCCTTTTGAAAACACTTTATACCACATAAATCCTATGCCAATTTCCGATTTTCTCCCGTGGCCTTTCTCAAATCGTCCAGAGCCTGTCATAGAACCGGTTCCTGCACAGCCGCCCGTCCCTGTACAGCCTGCCCATCATCAACCGCCCCAATTTCCCGATACCATCGGACAAGCACGTCCGGCGCCAACGGACTATCAACCATCTCGCCCTAATCTTTTAGAGTTGCGGCTCCTCGGCACTGTCGAGCGTTTGCGCCAGGCCAATGAAGATTCTTTGCTGATCGCGGAGGACAGATTCGAAATTGCAAAGGCCGACCTGCAAAAGCTGCTTAGGGAAAGGAGCGAGAAACTGAAAGAAGCTGCCGAGCAAACACAGGCGGCGGGCGTTTGGGATACCCTCCGCAAAATCGGCGCCGCTATCCTTGCTGCCGTCTCGGCATTTTTGGGGCTTACCCTATTTTCGGCCGGCGGAAGCGCGCTTTTAGGAGGAGCTTTGATCGTATCCGGCTCTCTCGCGCTTGCTAATCTCGCTTTCACCGATTCCGGATTATGGGATTGGATGGCTGAGAAGATCGCCGCGGATGACGAAGAGAAACAAAGAAAAATTGCCGCCGCCATTCCCTTCGTTATCAATGTGATCGCGTGCGGCGCGGGACTCGCTGGCTTTGGAGCATTTGCCATGTGGGGCGCTCTTCCTGCCGCACCTAGAGCCCTTGCGGTCCTCCAAATTGCAGCCAATTTTCTTTTGGTCGGAGGAACTGCAGCCACCAAGATCAGCCAGGCGCGACTTTCCTTATCGCAAGCCGATCTTCAAGAACTAAAACATAAGCTCGGTGAGAACCACCATTATGTAGAAGAACTCTCCGAAAGGATCGAAGATATTTTGAAACACGAGACCGATACGTTCAAGCAAGCAAAGAACATTCTTGACTTATCCAGACAAATCCATCAATCCATTCTAGCATAAGGTTTCTATGGTACATGTAATTCCCCCACTACAGAAAACAGCAACGACCGTTCTTCTCGGGTTTGAGGCTCAGCCCCCTATGTTGGGCAAAGGCATTTTCGAACGCATCCTCGCCATTCTAACGGCTTTTGGTGCATACAAAGTGTCCATGACCCAACTCTATAAAAAATCCTCTCAGGACCTGCAAAAACAATCGACGGGGCTTGCAGGGGACATCTGCAAAAATATCTACTGGCAGGCAGGGGCGCAATTGTTAACCGGATTTGCATCCATAGGCGCAGGCGCAGCAGCTGCCACTCTTGGCACCGATGCCACTTCCCTTGTAAATATCACCACGAAATTTGGCGATGCAGGCGGTACCTTCCTTCGAGCGGGCGAATCCTGGTCCCAGAGCGAGAAAGGCCGGATCGAACATAAACTCCAGGGCATCGGCGATGCAATAAGACGTGTTGTCGAAATCTTTCAGCAAGCGCTTCGCACCTTGCAAAGCTTTTTTGAAAACCGAACGCAGCAGATCGGCCACCGCTAACCTTTATGTGGAGTGCGGCGACCTGGCGCCGCTTTGTTAGGCATCGACCTGGCGATGCCAGTCCGTCGTGCGCCAGGTCGCACGAAAGAAAAGCGGCGCCAGGTCGCCGCACTCCACACAAGAAATGAGGCCCCTCTTGCGATCCTGGCCCCACGCCCCTCATCATTTTTTCAATGAGGGCGGCACATATATGGTAACTGCTGCAACTCTAAATAAGGCACCCTACTTTAAAGAAAACCTAGAACTTGATCTTTTGCACGATTTACTGTTAGAGCTCGCAGAACATTATAAATGGCGCCTAGAAGCATGGGCAGTATTTGCAAATCATTATCACTTCATCGCTCATTCTCAGGTTGATCCGACTTCTCTAGGTAAATTGATCGCCCATCTTCATGCTTCTTCTGCAAGAAAGTTGAATAATCTCCATCAAATAGCTGGCAGAAAAGTTTGGTATCAATACTGGGATTCTCAGATTACTTTTCAGAAATCTTACTTAGCACGACTTAATTATGTGATAAAAAACCCTGAGAGACACAAAATTGTTACGAATGCGAGCCAATATAAATGGTGTTCCGCTAGCTGGTTTGAAAACAACACCTCGAAAGCCCATTATGAAACAGTAATGGGCCTGAATTCCGACTCTATCAACATACGGGACGATTTTTAGCAGATTCTGCATCTCTTATGTGGAGTGCGGCGACCTGGCGCCGCTTTTCTTTCGTGCGACCTGGCGCACGAAGAGGCATCGCCAAGTCGATGTCTAACAAAGCGGCGCCAGGTCGCCGCACTCCACATAAGAAATGCTGGATCTCTCATTTCTTAGACGGGGATGGGAAACGACACCTTGCCGGTGAAGTCTTTAACGAATTCTTCTATGTTCTTATAGTAAAGGGCATCGCAATTGATCTCGTATTTGGGGTCGATGGGCATGCGTTGCTGAAGTAGGCAAAGAGCATCGACGAAGGCTCTCAGCACAATAGGGGTTCCTCGACAACTCGGCGGCATATGCGAAAGCAGAAAAATCGGCCGATGTAGAGCGTATGCAATTTCTGTATCCGTACGGGGAGAGTGAAAATGCGATGCGCACCAGCGGTCCACCTCGTTTAGTACTACGTCCCGATGCCTGCCATTTGAATGATACCACATCTTGTGTGTGATCGTAGTCAAAGGGATTCTCCGGCCATTGATAGGCACGGCAGCCCTTACCGGGCCATTTGGATATTTGGCCCTAATCCTCTCCCCACACTCTCCATATGGCTGCTCTACAAGAGACGTGTCCATGACGCAATCAGTCGGTCTTCCGTACAGATCCAGGTGCAAGAGTTTGGTAAGGACGGCCATACGGCGCCGGCGATGCAAAAGATTTTCTATCAATGTTCGGTGGCTTCCACCTTTTTGTAAATAGTGAATCGCATATCCAACCATACGTTTATATTCACTTTCACGAATATGTTTATTGGCATCTCCTCCACGAGCTTCGGAATGGTCTGTATTAAGAGGCTGCGGGAAAGAGATAAAACGAGCGAATCGTTCCTGGGTTATAGCAAGTTCCCTCATTGCCCGCTTCTCTGCTTCAGAAACGGGAAATCCATATTTTTCCAAAACAGGAAGAAGATGGGGGTATCCCATTTCGACGCAAAGCGCGGTTAATAAGGACATAGGATTTCCGTATTGCGGCACGGGTAAAAAATGTCCAGATTCCTTACCCGGCGAAGCCCTTAGATCGCGTAGCGTGCGTGGGCCCACCCACCTGCATAAGGTATGGACGACTTCTTCGTAGCCCCCTAAAATCGCGACTTCCAACGGCCTCATTAGCTGCAAAGGCTGAAGTCCGCTTTCACGGTGATTTCTTATGACCCATTCCACTCCTTTGAGATTGCCTTTATCACAAAACTCCTCCAGGTAGGTTTGCAAAAAAACAGTCTTTTCCTCTTGGGTTGCCAGGTCTTCATTGAAAGTTATATCCAGCTCGCTTTCAGCCGTTTCATACGAAGGATTTATTATGCTGAAATAATTGTCAGTAGAACCCTCGGACGGCAATCGAGCCACAAGTGCTTGGTATCTATAAAATAAGAGTCCATACTGTTTCTGCAGAGATTCATGTTTTACATGGCGAAGCCTTCGACCAATGCCAAACAACCTATTTCCAATCTTATCAGTTTGTCGCCGCGTAACCTTTGCAGCTGCACCTGTTTTGTGGCGGGCATATTCCAAGGACAGGCGCAAATTGGCATTGACTTGATTCATACAGAGTTGGGTTTGATTCATCCTGGCACAGGCTACCCGATTGACCACGCACTCGTAGTCGCGGTGTAGGATCCGAAAATCCCTTTGCATGTTTTCATCTGTTACCCCGGCTAAATTGCTTTGAATGCGTACGATCGCCTGGCGGCAACGTGCAAGTTTATTCTTTAAGGTTTGCGGTATAGACCTCCTTGCGACTTGATGGTGACAAGCCCGGACGGTACGCCGGGTGCTCTCCATCAATTCGAGGGTGGCTTGAGGGCTTTCGGGCCTAGAAATAGATCTAAAATTGACAATATTAGCCATAATTGTACAATAGGATACTATGTTCTGGTTATTTTAAGAAGCTTTAAGGCCTAGATTCACCGCTTAGGGCTCGATTTTCTTTTTTTTTGTAAACCCTCGCCTTTAATAAAGGCATTTTCTACAATCCGGCTTGGGGGAGCAGGCTTAAAGATCAGCCTGCCAGGCGACTTATGGATGAAAATGGGGGAAGTTCCGCCTCTTTTCTTGAACGGGCGTACGTATTTACCAAGCGCAAAGCTCCTACCTACTTGGGCTTTATCATTCGCCTTGGGGCCTATGTCTCGCTGATCATCGATACCATTGTGTGTACGATTCACCGCCCGCCTAGATTTTCCCTCATCGTCAAGCAGCTTTATGAAGTCGGGGTAACGTCGCTGCTCGTCGTCTCCATTACAGGCTTTTCGACCGGTCTTGTCCTCGCCGCCCAATCTTTTTACCAGCTCGCAGATAAAGGGCTGGCCAGCGTGACAGGTCTTTTGGTAGCTAAGTCCATGATGACCGAACTTGGGCCGGTATTGACCGCCTTCATGGTGACAGGCAGAGTGGGGGCCTCTATGTGCGCCGAACTTGGCACCATGCAGGTAACAGAGCAGATCGACGCCCTTAAGACAATGGCAGTCAATCCCAACCGCTATCTCATAGCGCCGCGCTTAATTGCCGGGACGTTCATGATGCCTCTTTTGACTATCTATAGTATCCTGATGGGGATTTGGGGGGGCTACCTAATCGCCGTCTATTACTTCGGCATGTCCCCTACCGCCTATTTCGATCCGATGCCGCATAGCATCACGATTTTTGAATTCGTGACCGGCATCATCAAAGCCTTTATCTTCGGCGTCTTTATTATGACGATCGCCTGCTACAAAGGTATTACGACGACAGGCGGCGCTGAAGGGGTAGGACGCTCTACGACTTCGTGCGTTGTGATCTCCTATTGCTGCATCCTCCTTTGCAACTTCTTCCTTACCGTTGCCCTAAACCATATTCACGAAGAGTTTCCCTGGTTGCTATGATAACGATACGCAAGCTTTGCAAACGCTACGATAAAACGGTAGTACTCGACCAGCTCGATCTCGATATCAGAACGGGAGAAACACTGGTCATCCTCGGCAGGTCCGGGGTGGGCAAAAGCGTATTGCTCAAGCATATCATCGGCATAACCAAACCTGACAGCGGGACGATCGATATCGACGGTGTGCGCATAACGGACCTGTCAGGCCCCGACCTGTTCCAGGCAGTGAAAAACATGGGGATGCTGTTCCAGGGATCGGCTCTTTTTGATTCGATGAACATCTTTGAAAACACCTCTTTCTACAATACTCAGCACGGCAAGGCCGATGGTTCGCGCTATTCGCGGTCCGAACTCGAAGATAGGGTTGCCCATGCCCTCGAGATGGTGGGTCTGGAAGGAACACAGAATAAAATGCCCTCTGAATTATCAGGCGGCATGCGCAAGCGGGCCGCTCTCGCGCGGCTTATCGTCTACCGCCCCTCGATTATCCTTTATGACGAACCGACGACCGGGCTCGATCCTATCACTGCTATGACAATCAACCAACTCATTGTCAAAACCCAGCAAGAACTCAAGGCGACAAGCATCGTCGTGACACACGATATTCTGTCCGCTTTATTCGTCGGCGATCGACTAGCCTTGCATAAAGATAGCAAGATCGCCTATATCGCAGAACCAGAGGCCTTTTTAAAAATTGACGATCCCATTATTGCTTTCTTACGGAAAACTATTACTCAGGATCCAAGGACATTCCGCCAGGAAATGCAAAATGTCCCGGTCAATAATCATGGAGCAGGCAACCACGCATGAACCAGCAGCTTAAAAATTTTCTGATCGGTCTATTTATCCTCGGCGCCTGCGTAATTGTGGTTTCGCTGATCCTTTTTTTACGCCCTTCTGTCGGCGATGACAAAAAAACACTCCACGTCCGCTTCGCAAATATTAATCAGATCAATATCGGAACGAGGGTCTTGTTTGCCGGCCGGCCAGTCGGCGAGGTCACTCGTATCGAAGAGGTGCCTAATGCCAGGGAACTGCCGCCTGATAAAGACGGCCAGATCTATAGTTACGAACTCACATTGAAAATAGACTCCCATATCCAAGTCTATACCAGCGACCAGATCTCCTTGCAGACATCGGGCCTACTCGGAGAAAAGTCTATAGCGATCACCCCTATTGCTCCCCCGCCCGGGATCACTCCTCTTCCTGTCGGAGAGCAAACCCTCTTCGCCAGCTCGGCTGATCCGTTCAAAGAAATCGTCGATGAGCTCAGCACCTTTGGCCATAAAATCGAAGGGACCCTCGATGATGTCCGCAAATGGTTCGATCAAAATAGCGAGAATATTTCCTTCGCTATCCGCTCATTTGGCTGCACGATGGACCAAGCGTATACCACCCTCCACGATATCAATGATAAGCGGGTCGTCGACGATTTCCAAACCGCTGCGCAAAATTTCACCATCACTATGCGCAATTTCCAGGACGCCTTCAATCAGCTTAACGCAAACGACTTCTTCGTAAATAGCGGAACGATGATGAATAACGTCAAAAACGCCAGCTTTTCTTTCGATCGCATCGTCCAGGACATCGCTGACGGGAAAGGAACGCTTGGCAGGCTTCTCAAAGGCGACGAGATGTACCTGCGTCTCACGTCAATTTTGAGCAAAGTCGATACGATGATGAATGATATCAACCATTATGGAATCCTGTTCAATCTCAACAAAGGCTGGCAGAGGCTTCGCATGCAGCGCGCCTCCATGATGAATGCCCTATGTTCGCCAGGCGAATTCCGGGATTTCTTCGAGCAGGAAGTCGATCAGATCAATACGTCGATGGCGCGCCTTTCGGAACTCATCCGCCAAGCCGAGAATTCCCCCGACAGCCAAGAGATTTTCGAGACCGCCCCCTTCAAAAGGGACTTTGCCGAGTTGCTCCGCGAAGTCAATGACCTCGGCGATACGCTCCGCTTATATAATGAACAGCTGATGGAAGCTCAACCGAACTAGAGAAAAAAGCATGGATTATGTTCCATATTCCCATCTCGAGAGAGGGACGCTTCTCATCGCTTCGCCCGATGTCGAAAGCGGCTTCTATTCCCGCAGCGTTCTGCTCCTCTGCGATCACAGCCCTGCCGGCTCATTCGGCCTCACGATCAATAAACTGATCGATGTAGAGCTTCCTGAAGAACTCCTTAAATCCGATGAAACCCTTCATACACCAATCACCATGTGCATGGGGGGTCCCATGCAACCCAACCAGCTCATGCTGCTCCATGGCTATGCCGATGCGCCCGATCAGACCTTAAAGATCAGCGAAGGGATCTATCTAGGCGGCGATTTGAATTTCCTTCAAGAACTCCTGGACAAGGAGCCCCAAGTCCGCTTACGATTATGCTTTGGCTATTCCGGCTGGGGAAACGGACAGCTCGAGAAGGAATTCATGGCGGGCGACTGGTTCCTCCACCCCGCTTCCCCCGAACTCGTATTCGACACCCCCCCGGAACAGATGTGGCAGGCTGCCTTACGCGCCATGGGCGGCAAGTACGCCTCCCTCTCCATGCTCCCCGAAGACCTCTCCGTTAACTAGGGCTCACGCCCTAGGCTATCCAAAGCCGGCCCTTTGGGCCTAGTACAATTCTCGCAACTCTTGAGGCCCACGGGGCCGCCTTTGGATAGCCTAGGGCGTGAGCCCTAGGAAAACGCGTAAACATTGGTTGAGCCCTGAAGGGGCGACATGTTATGATATCTCCATGCCACAGTCACTAGCAGATATTCTATTGCACATCGTTTTTAGCACCAAAGGGCGCCACCCATGGATTCTGCCAGAGATTGAGCAAGAATTATACCGCTACCTGGGCGCCATTTGCCAAGAACGCGGGTGCCATATACTGGAAATTGGTGGCGTAGCCGATCATATTCACCTTTTAATTTCTTTCGGCCGATCTGTAACCGTCAGTCAACTGATTTTAGATATGAAGGCGAATTCTTCTCGATGGATAAAGACAAAGGGCGTTGGATACAAAGAGTTTTCCTGGCAGCGAGGATATGGGATTTTCTCGGTGGCAAGAAGTAGCGTAAATAGTGTAGTTAAATACATCAGCACGCAGAAGGAACATCATAAAAAAATGTCCTATAAAGAAGAATTGCTCGCGATGTTGAAGCGAGCGCAAATCAAATTTGATGAGCAATTTCTGTGGGATTAAGTCGCCCCTTCAGGGCTAGGGTTATTTTTGCATTCCCTAACCTAGGGCTCACGCCCTAGGCTATCCAAAGCCGGCCCTTTGGGCCTAGTACAATTCTCGCAACTCTTGAGGCCCACGGGGCCGCCTTTGGATAGCCCTAGGGCGTGAGCCCTAGGTTAGACATGATTAAGGCCCAAGGGGAAACGCTACATATGCAGGGCGAATAGCTTGAAAAGGGGCTGTTTGTAGAGGGAGCAGCAGTTGCTTTGCAGCTTGGCCTTTGTGTCTTCGATCTCGGCTTGCAAAGCAGAGAAAGCACCGACAAAGCGGTTCAGCCTGGAGTCATCGACAGGTCTTTCACGCAGCATCAAGGCCGATTGATAGAGGAGCCGATGCATGAATTCTTTATCCTGCTGCCGCCACTCTGGCTCATCGCTTAAGATTTTAAGACAAGCGTAGAACCCGGCCGTCATCACCGCACTCGTATCAATCCCATCCTTGCAGGTAAACGCGAGGAAATCAGGACCCAGCATTTCCATCAGTTTTAACGTAAGAAAATGGTAGAAAAGCTCGAGAAAATCGAGGCGGTTCTTACGGGTGAGATGTGCCTTCTCGGCAAAAATAACCTTGTGGATAGTTGCGATGGCCTTCTTTGTAAAGGCGAGAATGTCCGTGGCTTTAAGTATGGCAGGGAAGGAAAAACCACAGGCTTCCCCGCTTTCTACCTGCTCGATAAGCTGACCTTTAAAGGCTTCGGCATCTTCAAGAGATTCGTAGATCCCCGATTGCAGATAAAATTCGGTATCTTTCGGAAAAGAGGCGACAAAGAACATTTCTGCAAACTCTGCGCTTTTCTGCAGGTTTTCCAAAGCGATACAGCGGGCATGCTCATTCCAAGAGGTTCTATCCTGTAGATTGACGATAAGCAGCTTTTTTTTGTGCGTGGGACTGGCAAGGCCCCGAAGAAATGCCTTGAATTCGGGCGCTATCTCCGCCTGATGGATGTGCAGCTGCAAAGTAGGTGAAGGCAGCCTCAATACCGTGCAGTCGATATCTCCACCAGAGAATGAAAAAACTCTATGCGGGAGATTTTCCTGAAAAAGAGGATCAAACCCTCCATGGTCTTCTCCCTCGCGCATGACGTCGAGGGTCTTTAAAAGAGGCCCATTTGGATATTGTTTCAGAAACTGGCGGAGATGTTCATCTTCATCGACAAGCGCATTAAAGAGCCAAAGAGGATTCTTACCCGTTGCCGCAAGCGGATATTTGTGACAGGCCCGGGAAAAAAGCATCTCGAGAAATACGCTGCTCTCGTTTGCATGAGCATGCCTCGTAAATAGCCAGAACGCCAGCTGATGCACGATTTGAAGGGCTTGCCGCAGAACAGACGAGAGCTGATCCGAAGGTTTTTCCATAGCTTTCCCGTATTCTTCGCCTTGCGCTGCCTCGCGTAGATACAGCTGGAAGTCGCGGAAGTAGCGCAGGGCGCTTTTTCCCATGGTGCTTTGCATGAGATTGCGCGGATTAGCCGCCAGCATGAGCGCCATGACGGCTTTGTTGACGCTGGCGACTAGAAGCGAATCTTTCGCCTGAACGGCCTCTTTGACGTACGTATCGAAGAAGGGAAATACACCCTCTAGAATTTCTCTGGCAGCCTCGTGCACGCTCCTGTCTTCTATCGCCTTGATGCGAATAAACGGGTCTTCCCCGGCAAGGTCCGTCAATGATTCATCGAGTTTCCCTACAAGTTTGATATGGCGGAGGAGGTTGCGGCTAAAAAACGGCCTGCCATCTTCTTTACGGATGAAGAAAAGCTCGTATTCCTTGTCTCGCTTGACGGTCTCCAAGTCTTTTAGTCCCCTGCGCTGGATATCGAGCAGATCCACTTCTTCGCCTCCCCATTCCGCCTCCCATGCTTCTTCCTTCGCAAGCGCGGCATGGAATTTCTTCATGATCTTATTCAGATAAAATTCCTGGAGATCCTGAAATTCTTTAATCTCTTTCACTCCCCCCTCTCCATGCAGCCCCTGGAACAAGGCCGTGCAGCGGTCGATCTTTTGCGCGGCTTCATTGGCCATAAGCATAATGGCCTGAACTCCCTGGCGAGTCGTCACATCCTCCAATTCGGTCCCTTCTTTTTCGTAAACCTGTTTGAGGTAACTATGCAAAACGCGGAACGTCTCTCTGACTTTCTCCTGATTGCTCTCGCGCTCCCGAGGGTCTGTCCATACCTTAAGCGCTTCGCGCTCTTTCTCGGAAAGAGATGAGGCGGCTTTTTTCTCGTCCAGTTCGGCAAAACGAGATAGTTCTTCCATCGCTTCCATGACGGACAACTCCCCGCGCTTCCCTTTTTTCATAAAACCTCTCTATATATTATTGTTTTATTTACCTTAATTATCGTTTTTAAATTAAATTATAATCAAAACAATTAAAATAATAATTTAAATGCACTGAATATCAAAGCGTTGCAGTATTAAAATTTGGAGTTATTTTAGAAAGATATGTATAATAAAGAAAGTAAGCGCCGAGATCCCGGCAGCGCCGGGCAAAGTCAAAAGCCAGGTAGCGGCTATCCCCTTCCCGAGCCGCCATTCAACTTCTTTGACTCCTTTGGCCGTCCCCACGCCGCTGACGCTTCCTGTGATCATCTGGGACGAGCTGATCGGCATGCCGAAAAAACTCGCAGTGAGGATAACGAGCGAAGCGCTTACCTCGGCTGCAAACCCTTGAGGCGGGGAGATCTTTGTGATTTTAAAGCCCACTACTCGAATAATCCGGAAACCGCCGGAAGCCGTTCCAACCCCCATCGTTATGGCGCAGGCTAAAATAACCCACAGAGGAATGGCCGTCGTATGCAAAAATCCCGCTGCGACAAGTCCCAGAGTAATGATACCCATACTCTTTTGCGCGTCGTTGACCCCGTGGGAAAGGGCCATTAAAGCGCCGGAGCCCACCTGAAGATAGCGATAGATGCGCGCGTACTTCTTTCCTTGCCCCCATCGATAGATCGCTTTCATAAATAGAAAGGCGATGCCAAAACCCAAAAAAGGAGAGACGACCATGGGGATAATGACTTTCTTAATTAGACCATCCCATAGGATGATCCCGGTCCCCCCTTCGACAAGAGAAGCCCCGATCAATCCGCCGATGAGAGCATAGGAAGAACTGCTGGGCATGCCGAGATACCACGTCGCAAAGTTCCAGACGATAGCACCGACAAGGGCAGCAATTACAAGAGGTTCTGTCGCAGACGTCTCCTGCACTAAGCCCGTAGCGATGGTTTGAGCGACTCCGCTGGCTTGCAGAGCTCCGATTGTATTTAAAACGCCTGCCATAACGATAGCCGCTATCGGCGCCAGGGCGCGCGTTGCGATTACCGTCGAAACCACATTGGCAGCGTCATGGAAGCCGTTTGTGTAATCAAAGAGCAGCCCCAAGACGACAATACAAACAACCCATTCCCAGCCCATAATATTCTCCCATACCCGCTGCTC
>Ga0206803_1039_pt2 | contig 29139 bp, 24 predicted proteins | sample Alteio_BWOrgCont_61_FD_152909 | JGI IMG/M metagenome (GOLD analysis project Ga0206803, IMG submission 152909) | Enriched cells from forest soil in Barre Woods Harvard Forest LTER site, Petersham, Massachusetts, United States -... | ecosystem: Environmental > Terrestrial > Soil > Temperate forest >... | reverse complement strand
CGGAGTATCGACCGGGAACAGGCGGCGCGACTCGCCGCGATTCTGCCGGCTCCCCTCAAGCGGCGGCCCGAGCGCATGAATAACTACAGCGAGCTCATCCTTGAGCGGATGCGCCAAATGGGTTGGTAATCGCTAAGAAGATCAATGGCGATCGCCTCGAACCCGACTTCCGGACAACGTCCTCGCAGTCCGCGCGGCTTCCGGTTAGCACATCACTCGAGACCGCGAAAGTCCAGGTTGCCATGGTGTGTCCCCCGATCGGATCCTGAAACCTCTATGGACCGCTCGCCCCTGCGCTATCATTGCTCGCTGTCAGATTTTTCTCGACCGACGACCCGAAGGAGAAATTCTGTGGAAATGAACACTCGACGCAACTTCGTTGGCAAGATCGCGGCGATGGCGGCTCTCGTAACGGGCGCGCTGAAACTCTTCGCAACTCAGCAGGCTCCTCCTCCAGCTGGTACACCCACGCCCGCTAACTCACCTGGTGGAGATTCACCTCGTCGCACCGGCGGCAGTAACCATACACACGATGGCATCTATTATTTCTCTGGCACCGGCTCCAATGACGGCTATCCCAAGGAGGATCACGTGCTGGTAACGGATCCTTTCGAAAAGCACGTCACCCGCACCATGGACGCGCTTAAGAAATCGGTCGAGCGAGCAGGCTGCACCATGGACAGCATCATCCATCTCCAGGTCTTTCTCTGTCTGCCTCTCGCCGACACTGTCCCCATGCCCACCGGCAAGGCGCGATTCGATGCACATAAAGCCCAGTACGACGCGTTGAACAAGATCTACGGGACCTATTTCTCTCCGGGCAAAGCTCCATCCCGTGCCTGCATGGCTCTGGAATGGATTCCGGGTGACTCGCTGATTGAAATCGTAGGCAGCGCATTGGTAGTGAATCCGCCCGCGGCGTCTGCGGATAGGTAAATTGCTAATGGCATAGAGGGGGAGGTGCGCATGGGCTTGAAATTGAGTTGGAACCGCCGCTCGTTTCTGGCCGCGCTTGGGGCCGCGAGCAGCTCGATGTTGGCTCCGGCCAGGTTGAGCGCTGCGAGCGTCTTCGGGAAGAAACCCAAGCCGTCCGCGCCCTCGGTCGATGGCAGCCCCATCGTACCGATCACTACGGGCCTGGGATCTACGGGCAACATTTACGCCGAGCTGGGAGTAACTCCTCTCATCAACATCAATGGCACCGTAACCGTCATCGGCGGGTCGGTGATGCAGCCGGAAGTCATGGAACTGATCCGCAGAGGGAATGAGCACTTCGTTCTGATCGATGAGCTCGAGATTGCGGCCGGTAAGTTCATCGCGAACTTGTGTAAATCGCCAGCTGGCTATACCGGCCTGGTGACTGGCGGAGCGGCCGCGGCCATGGTGGTCGGCTACGCCGGGATGATGACCGAAGACCTTGAGCCCCGCATGCGCGACATTCCCGACGCAAGTAATTTCCCGCGGAACGAAGTGATCATCCAGAAGAGCCATCGCTATCCGTTTGACCACCAGATCCGGCAAACCGGAGCGAAGCTGGTCGAAGTCGAGACGCGAGAAGAGATGATTGCTGCCATCAATCCGAAGACTGTTGCGATCCACTTCACCAATATTTTGTCCGACAAAGGCAAGGTCAGCGGACCTGAGACGGTTGAAATCGCCCGGGCACACAACCTCTATTCGTTCAACGACGCTGCAGCGGATGTTCCGCCGAAAGAGCGGCTCTGGGAGTATCCGGCGCTTGGCTTCGACATGGTCACCTTCAGCGGCGGCAAGGATATCCGCGGCCCGCAAGCAGCGGGCATCCTGATCGGCAAAGAAGATCTGATCCATTACGCCCTGCTCAACATGAGCCCGCAGGAAGATCGCATTGGCCGTTGCTGCAAGGTTGGCAAAGAGACCATCTTTGGCATGCTGAAAGCGCTGGAAATCTTCCTGAATCAGGACCTCGATGCTTCGTTGAAAATGTATGACGAACGCGCGCAGGTGATAACCGACGCGGTAATGAAGTTCGGGGTGACCGCGCTTCCGCGGCAGTTCAACCCGCAAGCTTTGGGAAACGTGACGCCGCGTTACAGCTGGCAGATCGATCCCTTGAAGCTCGGCATCACCGGGAAGGAAGTTATGCAGAAACTGGCCGACACCCGGCCGATCGGGATTGGCAGCATGGGAGCCGGAGCCAGCGGCATGCGGGGGCGCAATCCGGATGCTCCCGTAGGTGAAAATCATTCCGGAGATAACCATGGCGAGCATCATGGCCATTCCAGCGATCCGAACAGTTTCGGCTTTGCGGTCTGGCAACTCAAGGACGGCGAGGACAAGATAATCGCGGATCGCCTGGTCGAGATCTTCAGCACAGCTCCAAAGGCCTAGTCTTTCGAATGCCAACTACAAAGCGTCTCCAGCACGCGCGTATTAAATCGATTCAGCTCTGCACAAAAGAGTTGACACGCCAGCTGCGGCTGAGATAAACGGTCATGCTGGCAGGCCGTGGACTTCAAAGCGAAAAGAACGGTTTCGCTGGATGAAAGTACGAGTTCTTCTTCCGATCTGAAGTCGTTCCTCGAGTGCGACAGCTTGGGGGAATCTGCATGGAGGCAGCAATGGTGTCGAGCATCAGAGGACGAGTGCTTGCAGTTTGTTTCGCGATCGGGATCGTCTTTTCGACGGTGAGTTGGACAACGAACGCGGCAATCGCTCAGACGATCACCGTTGACGCCGCACCTTCCCACGTTGCCAACACATTCAGTCCCGTGAGCTCTCTGGGCGCGGCGATTGATCGACTGAGGACTGGAACCCCGGACCACTTGCTGACCGACCCGGTTCTCAAGGAGATTCTCGGTGCGGGATGGCAAACCGTGACCTATCGCCAGAACACAGAGCTGATGGTTGAGGCCTGGCATTGGAATCCGAACGGCACATGGAGCGATGCGGAGAAACAACAGGGCTACTTTGTGGGTAATGCGGAACCGACGGCGGAGATGATCCGCCATTCGTGGGCAGCTCCGCTTCCGCATCGGGGCTTCAGCCGCGGCGATGGAAACGGCTGGTCCCGCCTGACCGACGGCGACACGAAATCGTATTGGAAGAGCAATCCGTACCTTACGAAAGCATTTACCGGCGAAGACGACTCGCTTCATCCGCAGTGGGTGATGATCGACCTGGGCAGCAAAGTCCCGCTCAACGCCATTCGAATTGCGTGGGCTGAGCCTTACGCGAAGCGCTACTCGGTTCAGTTCTGGACCGGCGAACTGGAACCCTTCTATGACGGGACCACCAAGGGAACGTGGCAAACTTTTCCTTTGGGCACGATCACCGAAGGCAAGGGCGGCACGGTCACACTGAAGCTGGTTTCCTGGATGATTCCCGTGCGGTATCTCCGCATCTGGATGACGGAATCTTCCAATACCTGTGACAGTCATGATTCAGGTAAACATGTTCCCGCTGACAAACGAAACTGCGTGGGATATGCGATCAATGAACTTTATGCCGGAGCTCTCTCGGCGGATGGTGAGTTCAACGACTACGTTACTCATTTTCCCAGCCGCAGTCAGACTGTAACTTGGCCTTCATCGGTTGATCCGTGGCATGCTGCTTCTGATATGGACGAATCGAGAGGAGATCAAGTCGGATTCGATTTCTTCTTCACCAGCGGCGTGACTCGCGGACTTCCAACCATGGTTCCCATTGCCATGTTGTATTCCACACCCGAGGATGCGGCGAACGAGATTGCCTATTTGTACAAACGCCACTATCCCATCTCCTGGATCGAGATGGGGGAAGAGGCCGATGGGCAGCACATGCTGCCCGAAGACTATGGCGCGTTGTACGTTCAATTTGCAACCGCGATTCACCGGCTCGTTCCAGAAGCCAAGCTCGGAGGTCCACCTTTCGAAGGAACGTTTGATGACGTTGAAGTTTGGCCAGACGCGGCGGGGAAGGTCTCATGGATCGGCCGATTTTTCGACTATCTCAAAGCTCACGGCCGGCTGAGTGATTTCACTTTCTTCTCTTTCGAACATTATCCCTACCAGGACAAATCCACCTATTCCTGGGCCGACCTGTACGCGGAACCGGAATATGTCAGGCACATCGTTCAGGTTTGGAAAGATAACGGACTGCCTCCGAACATTCCGTTTTTCATGACCGAGGGCAACATCGGCGGCGGAGCCGGGGTTTCGAACGTGAAAGGTGCGCTGTGGCTCGCCGATTACGTTGGCTCCATGATGACTGCCGGCGCCGGAGCCACTTACTATTTCCACTACATGCCTTCTCCAGGCCACTGGGGCGCCTACCCTCTCCTCCTGCTTGACGAACACTACAACCTGATCAGCTATCCTCCTCAGTACATGGCTTCGCAGGTGATTACAAAAGAGTGGGTTCAACCGATCGATGCTCCGCACAAACTCTTCAAGGTGTCGAGCGACGTAACCGACGCCGCGGGAACGCTGCTGGTCACGGCCTATGCGGTCGAGCGTCCGGACGGAGAGTGGTCTGTAATGTTGGTCAACCGTGACCAATTCAATGACCACGCAGTAAAGGTTGTTTTCAACGACGCCGGAACCGGACGCGACCGGCACTTTTCCGGTCAGGTGGATCGCGTCACCTTCGGATCTGCCGAATACAAGTGGCACGAAGCAGAAGGCGGTCACGCGGATCCCGACGGATCATCCTTCAGGTCCGGGGACCGCGGCCACGCAGATCCGGACGGCCCACCGTCCAGGTCGAAGGTAAACGGCGGCGCAGAGACGTTCTACAAGCTTCCGATGGCATCCATTACGGTGCTTCGCGGCTCCGTCGGAGATCAGTAACTGTACGAATGAAGCTCGCGGCATCGCCGAGCGTCCAATCGAGTTTTTCTCCATGTCTTGGCGACGGCTGGCGATCACGGCCTCGGCTCGTTGGCGACAAAAACCTCGGCCGTGCGAGCGCCGAAACATGGAAATACACTGCTAGTCCTCGACGGGCAAACTGCGACAAGGTATCAGACCTCAGGGCGGAAAAGTCTCGCCTCCATTTTCCAATTCCCTCACTTCACGCTTGCGCCTGCACTACGCACGACAACCCATTTGCCTGAACGCTTCTCGAGGAGATCCATATAAACAGACTCACCGCTATCGTCTTTTCCGTCCCGGACCCTCTTTTCAGTGACCCCGCCATGGGCCACGGCAACATCCCCGAAGACCTGCACGTCGATAGGTCCAAGTTCGAATGACACGAGTTTGTCCTTGCCGGATTTAAAATCGTTTAAAACCTTCTCCTTAGTGATCATTTTGCCCGAGGTTATTCCAATGGTGGCCCAATCGTCGGCGAAGATCTGATTGAGCTTGTCGATATCGCCGGCCACCATTGCATTCCCCATGTCCTGTCCGAGTTGCTTGATAGCCTCGACAGCGGCCGGGTCGTTTGACGGCACAGGAGCGGCATTACCCATTGCCGCTGCGCCTCGGATGCTAAGGCTCGCCCACCATACAAAAGCTGAGAACAACAACGCCACTGCAAACCACTGATTGAAAATGCTCTTTTTCATTTTGTTGCCTCCTTAGCGGTCATTGCTACACGCGCAGTATCCGAGAAGCGGAGGAGCGCTGTCCATGACCTCAGAGGTCATGAGAGAAAGCTTTGCTGTGGAGCGTCCAGATGCTAAAACGCCCTGCCAGTCAAGCGATTCACTAGGAGGGCGTAGCTTAATTTGCAGGGAAAAACTTTCACTGCGAAGTTCCGCGCAGTCCAACATCAAGGGGCGAGCCCAAGGTAGTGAGGAAGGAAAAAAGGCGAAGTCTTGAGTTCTTCCACCCGTTCACCGAATTCCCGGCTGAAGCTTGAGAACTCGGTGTTCATGCCATACTTGGTGTAATCACAATTAATCTTTACGAACCAGTCGGGATGGTACCTCTACCTTCAGTAAGGGTGACGAAACGATCGAGGCTTCCACCGGGAAAGGTTTCGATGTTGCCATTGGGCCATCGAACTTCTATGCGATCGATCTCTATACTGTTTCCAAGTCCGAAGTGAAGACGCATATCGTTGTTGGAGATATAACTGGAACCGCTTCTCACTTCCTGCACAAACCTATGATCTCCAGCGAAAACTGTAACCTTGGCGCCGATGCCATCGCGATTTGAGCTCGTGCCCCGCGTAACCACGCCCAGCCAATGATTTTTATTTCTGGCCTGGTTCACCAGGAGCATGGGCTGGCCGCCCATGTTGTTTACAACAGCCGAGCTGCGGCCGTCATTCCAAAGATCGCCAATCGCCAGGCCTCGACTCGACTGCGGTTCTGTGCAACCTGGGCCGCATTGCTGGCTGAGGTCTTTAAGCTTTCCATTGCCCGCATTCCAATATAAGAGCCTGGGCTCCCGATACGTGGACCCGAGATGGTGGGAATCGACTTCTGGATAAACGTGGCCGTTGACAGCAAGAATATCCGGGCGCCCATCGTTATCAACGTCGATAAACATCGTTCCCCAACCTAAGAAGCGCGTATTGAGGCTCAAGCCGGCTTCGAAAATAGTCGAGGTGAACGTTCCGTCCCCGTTATTGTGATAAAGCGAGGATGAGTCGTCGGAGAAGTTTGTCTTGAAAATGTCGGGACGTCCGTCATTGTCATAGTCGGCTACGGTGGAACCCATTCCCGCTTGTTCGCGCCCATCTTCATTGAACGCAACGCCCGCCTCGGCGGCGACGTCGATAAAAGTTCCATTTTTCAGGTTGTGGTAGAGAATGCTCGGAGTGCTGTCACAGGCTACATAGATATCGGGCCAGCCGTCGTCGTCATAATCCAGAGTCGAGACGCTGAAACAGTAATGTCCGTACGTCTTCTGAATCCCGCTGGACTTGCTGACGTCCGCAAATTTTCCGCCGCCGAGATTGTGATAGAGGATGTTGGCCGAGGAGTCGAGGCCGCGCGGTCCGCACATTACTGGTGTACCCTTCCACACGCACAGCACTCCTTGTCCAGGCCTGGGTGCGGTCTTGACGTCGAAGAGGACATAATTGGCGACGAAAAGATCGAGCTTCCCGTCGCGATCGTAGTCGACAAAGGCACAACCCGTGCCCCATGCGGTGCCGTCGCCCGCAACTCCGGCAGAGGCGGCAACTTCCTTAAAGGTGCCATTCCCTTCGTTGTGGTAAAGACGGTTCCTACCGTAATACGTGACGTAAAGGTCGTCGAAGCCGTCATTATCGTAATCGCCGACGCAAACGCCCTGTCCCCAGCCGGTGAATTCAAGCCCGGCGGCCCGAGTAACGTCGGAGAAAGTGCCATCATGGTTGTTGTGAAATAGATGGCTGCTTGGTTTCAGGCTAGCCTTCCCCGCGTCCAGCGTAGTGCCATTGACGAGAAATATGTCGGGCCAGCCATCGTTGTCATAATCAAAAATTGCGACGCCACTACCCGTAGTCTCGATGATGTACTTCTTGGTGTCGCTGCCCCCGTTCACGTTTTCCATGCGGAGCCCGGCCTGAGAGGCCACGTCAATGAACCAAGCGGGCTCCGGATGAAGGTCGTTGGCGGGATATGGAGGGGTTGCGGGTGTCTTTATCGAAACAGCAGTCGGAGAAGCGGGTTTCTGAGCTTGAGCGGAAAGCAGTGCGATGAAAAGGCAAACGATAGGGCTCGCGGAATTGTTAAGAAATCTCCGCCACCAGCGCATAATCGAATCGTATCATCGGCGAGGCGAATTCAACTGGCGAGTATTTGTGGTTAGAATTAAAAACATGGGAACGCTTTCCATGGTCGTACTTCTACTGCTGACTAACGTAGTTGCGCTCGGGCAAACATCCAACCCCACGCCGCCGGAGCCCGGTCTCGAAGCGACTCTGGCCGCAGCTCACGAAAAACTGGAGCACGGTGACCCGCAAGAGGCTATTGCGATGCTGGAGAAACTAGCCGCAACCTCCGGAGCATCGGCGAAGGGGGTTCAGCACGAATTGGGCATCGCCTATTACCGCACGGGCAAATTGCTCTCAGCCGAGCAGGCTTTCGCACATGCCATGGATGAAGACCCTAAGGACATGGAATCTGTGCAGATGCGAGGACTGGCACTCTATCGGTTGGGGAGACCAGAGGCAGCCATCCCATTTCTTGAACGGGTCCGGCAATGGACGCCCAATGCGAATGCGGACGCTAACTATGTTCTTGGACTATGCTACCTCAATTCGCAGCGCTTCGACGATGCGCGCCTGGCTTTCGCCAATCAGTTTGCCATTCCCCCCAACTCCGGCCCCGCTTATCTTCTATTGGGCAAAATGCTGATGCAAGCGAACCTGCCCGAAGCCGCCGCCGAGGCTGCGAAGAAGGCGCTTGAGCTCACACCGAAGCTCCCCCTTGCACATCTCTTGCTGGGTGAATTTTATTTATACAAGTCGGATACTGAGACGGCGCTGCGGGAGTTCGAGCAGGAGCGGGAGATCAATCCGGCCAACTCCGCCGTCTATGACCGGTTGGGAGATGTTTACACGCGCTCGGGGCAGTATCAACAAGCGCAAGAGGCCCTGGCAAAGGCGATTTCGCTCGATACCTCGAGCACGGGACCCTTCATACAAATGGGTAAGGTGCTCCTGCGACGCAATGATCCTCAGAGTTCACTACTGTATTTGCAACACGCCGAAAAGATGGACCCCGGGAACTACATGACGCACACCCTGTTGGGGCAGGCGTATCGCGCTCTGGGGCGAGAGGAAGAGGCGAAGACGGAGATTGATCGAGCTTCGCAAATTCACGCCGCGAAACAGTTGAAGTTGCAGCCCGCGCAGTAATTCTCTACGCTACTATTTACTTGCGGCTGCGCACCGCCACCAACCGAACGCTGACTGGAACGCCACGCGTTACCTTAACCTGCAACAGCGCTTCAAACGGCTTCAATTCGCTCCCCGACACGCCGAGATCGCGCATCAATTCTTCGACCGAGTCTTTTGCACACACGTATTCGACTGCGGCTTCCGTCCCGATGGTCGTGGTTCCGGCCAAAATCATCACGTGGCGGGCCGGGTTCAGCCCGTGTACGAGAGCAACAATCGCATAGTCTTCAACCAACGGCTGAGATGGGTCGCTGGGATAATAGATGGCTGGTTGCCTTGGCTCAGGGTGGACATTGACGATTCCCAAATCACCTTTGTGCGGGCTGGAGTCGAGCCGCCTAAAGACGAATTCCTGGGTGCCGGGCAGATCCAAGAGAGAAAGGTTCTCCGCCGGGGAACCCACGAAGATCAAATCGTTATTCTTCGCGTCATCCAAAGAGAACAGACTCCCGCGCTTTACTCGTATGGGATGGTTTAACAGGTTAAAGACCTGGTCAAGCTCATGCACCGCCAGGACTTCCCCCACTCCCGTGTAATGATCCAAAATAGGACCACGGGAGTCGCGCATGGGATCCAAATAGCGCATGCCCGTCTCCGGCCGTCCCACAAATGCGGCATTGCTAAAAATCACCCACGGAGCCTCGGGATCGGAAGCAAATTGACTCCAAAAGGCACGCAAGGCCGCAGGAGGTGTCAATTGCCTCCGTTTCGTAGCCTCGGCGGAATTGTGAGCTATTAACAGGGTTGCAGTCGCTACCAAAGCGATAGCAAGGACTAACAAGAGAGTCCCGACCGCGAGGCTCCAGCGCCGCGTTTTCCCAGACTGCGGCATGCGGCTATCAACCTGGATGGGAAATCTGACTGGGGCCGGCACAGCGACCTGAGCCGGGAGTTCCCGATCATGGAAACTCAGGGTGTAGCACCCATTGGGCATTTCAACGATGATGGTGTCCGCCAACCCTTCGTGGCTGTAATAGTCGAGCAACTTAAGTCGCAACCGCCCAGCCTGAACTCGAATGGCGGAATCAGCTTGTGGATCGAAGTTGCGAGGCCGGCCGAAAACTTCTGTGGCAATCTGATATTCCTTCAAGGTTACGCCCGGCCGGGCGAGAACGTGGTCCGCCAAATAGCGCAGCAGTTTACACAGAGACTCGGACTTCCGCAGGGTATGGCTATGAGCAATTCTATCGATCTGCTCCAGACAGCGCTGATTGTCGGCGAACTGCAGTGGGGTAACAGACATGTAACGTCCCAAACTAGGGCAGCCTAAACCCTAGACGGAAAAGAACATCATCTTTCGGTGACGTGTGACTGACACTCTGATACTTCCAACTGGTCCCGGTCAGGACCAACATCGTTAGCGGCACACCCGCAAATGCGCGAAGGGGAAGCAGTGCCTGCATAACTTTTCATGCTACTCCGGCCCATTTATTGTCCGCAACGAAGCCCTTACTACATAACAGTTGCCGTGAACCTGCGTCGCCGAGGCGGCGTTGGTTAAACCCAGTGTTTGGATGCAGCTCCATGACAATAGGCTGCTAAATCCAGGAGGCGACGAACATGAAGAAGATCGACCGCAGGAGTGAAATCGTCAGCGGTTCGCTAAAGTCTCTGCGCAACAGGCACCTCTGCTCCTGGGCGGCGTTGGCGGTATTTACGGTTTACGCGGTGGCGTCTCCACAATTTGCCTCGGCACAGGCCGTCTATGGCTCAATCTTCGGGACAGTCACCGACAATACAGGGGCAGTCATCCCCAATGCCAAGATCACGATCACGGACGTGAGCAAAGGGACTTCGGTATCGACCCAGTCGAACACTACTGGCGATTATCGGGTCGACCATCTCATTCCCGACACCTATACCGTAACGGTAGATGCCCCCAATTTTCAAAACAGTGCTGTTTCGAATGTTATTGTCTATGCCGACACCGCCCCTAAGGTTGATGTCCAATTACAGGTCGGTTCCACTACCGCCACGGTCCAGGTCACGACCGCCCTACCGGTGTTGCAAACGGATCGCGCCGACGTCAGCACCATCCTGAACTCCCGAGCAGTAGAGGATCTACCCAATCTCGGACGCAACTTCACCGCCTTTGAGCTGCTCACTCCAGGGACGACTTACATAGGATGGAATGTCGGACAGTCGACCAATCCCCAGGAGAGCCAACAGATTGAAGTTAACGGCCAGCTGCCTTTCGCCACCGGCTATGAGTTGGATGGAACCGACAATCAGGAACCAATTCAGGGAGTTGAGGTGATTAACCCGAATCTCGACGCAGTTTCGGAGATGAAGGTCACTTCGCAAAATTATGACGCCGAATTCGGCAAAGCGGTGGGCGGCCTGGTCACCGCCCAGACCAAATCAGGTAGCAACGCCATTCATGGTTCGGTTTTTGACTTCCGACGTTCCGACGCCACGCAGGCGCGTGACCCCTTCAACCAGATCGCGCCCACTCCGCTACCTTCATTTCTGCACAACCAGTTCGGGGGCTCAATTGGTGGACCTATTAAGAAAGACAAGCTGTTCTTCTTCGGCGATTATCAGGGTCTCCGAGAGAGGACGGGTACGACGATCGAGACTACGGTACCGACCGCTCTTGCCCACACCAGTTGCACTTCGGGAGGGACATGTGACCTGAGCGACTATCTGAACACAACTCTGGGTGGTAGCTCAGCACTTCAAGCGTACGATCCAGAATCGAATCCCGGCGGAGCCACCGGACGCACGGCCTTTACCGGCAATATGATCCCGGTCGGCCGCCTCTCTGCGCCAGCCGTTAAGCTGATTAGTGAAATGCCAATGCCGAATTTTAACAATGGCAATATCTTCGACAACTACGCGGCGTCCGGTTCAGGTGGGTTCAATACCGATCAGTTTGATGTCCGTGTGGATGACCAGATTTCGCAGAACTTTCATTCGTTTGGCCGATACACTCGTTTCAATTCCTCGCTCAGTGGAGCGCCGGTCTTCGGTGCGGCCGGCGGTCCGGGTTTCGGTCTGGATAACATCGCAGGAAACGACACCGCACTCGATCAGAATGTCGCGGCAGGCGGCGACTACGCCTTATCCCCCAAATGGCTTACCGACTTTCGATTCGGTTGGTTTCGCGTTTATCTCAACGATCAAGGGCCGGGCTACAACCAGCCGCTCGGGACACAACTCGGAGTTACGGGCGTGAACCAGGGCGACATCAACCTTACCGGCGGTCTGCCGCAATTTAACATTGCAGTTCCATCGAATGGCGCCAACAATGGCGCGACCGCTACTTATGGGACCACAACCAACGAGTATGTACAGACGGAAAGCCAGTTTCAGGGCGTGAACAACTGGACGCATGTGATGGGAAACCACAACGTCAAGTTCGGCGCCGATATCCGGTTTGCTCTTAACCACCTGGTTGGCGTAAACAACAATAACCTTCTCTCCGGAGAGTTTAACTTTCCGTCCAGCGTGACCGCAGGTCTAGCGTCTTCCGGCCTTGGGTACGCAACTTTCCTTCTGGGCGATGCCGGCACCTTCCAGCGCACAGAAATTGCAAACACCAACGCATCCGAACGCCAAAAGAGGATGTTCTTCTATGCTCAAGATCAATGGCGCGCAACCCGGACCATCACTCTCAGCTATGGATTGCGATGGGAGCTCTATTTCCCCGAATCGGTTGCCGGGAAGGGTGAGGGGGGGTTGCTCGACCTTAACAGCGGCAACGTGCGGATCGCCGGCTATGGCGATTATGGCGACAATCTAAATGTCGCCATGCAGTATACGCACCTGGCCCCGCGCTTAGGCGTCGCCTGGCAGGCGCGAGAAAACACCGTAGTGCGGGCAGGCTATGGGCGCGTCTATGGCATGGGTTGGTCGGGCGACACCTTCGGAGAAGTACTGACGTTCTCTTATCCGACGGCCTTTGTGCAGGATGACACGCCTCCTAATGCAAATTACTGGGCCGTGCAATTGAATGGTGCCAACGGACCCACCATCGCGCCCTTCCCAACTATTCCTTCGGACGGGAACTTCCCCTTACCTAACAACATTCAACTACCGACCCGTCCCCTCACCATGCGCATTCCAACTTTGGACGCGTGGAATCTTGCGATTGAACAACGATTGTCGGCCTCGGCTACGCTGCAGATTGGCTATGTTGGAAGTCACGGCATCCACAACATGTTTGACTCATCGAACCAGGCCAACGTAAATCAGCAAACGATCGCGGGTTTCGACTGCGTAGCGAGTGGCGCTCCAACCGGCTGCGTCGAGCCGATTGACCCGGCAACCAGCCTGCCCTACACATTGAATGAACGTCAGCCCTATTTTGATGGCACGGCCCAGCAGTTTCTAGGAGTTCATTTTGGAGTTCCACACGGGTGGACTCAGTCTTTTCGCTATAACGCGAACGAGGCGACCACCAGCTACAACGCGCTGCAGGTAGTCTTGCAGAAGCGCTTCAGCCAGGGATTTCAACTCCTCTCACACTACACGTGGTCGCATGCGCTCGCGCATGAATCCGACTACTTCTTCATGGATCCTCGAGCTGACTACGGTAACAGCTATTACAACCGGCGCAATGTCTTCGTGACCGCGGGGAATTGGGATCTTCCCTTTGGCCGCAATCAGTTAATTGGCAGCAACGCTGCTGGTTGGGTAAATCAGATCATCGGCGGTTTCTCGATCAATGGGGACTTGACTTGGGAGGGTGGCCTACCCTTCACTCCGTCCTACCAGCTCTGCGCGCAAGACCAGGATATCGACGGACAAGGTGGTACGATGTGCCGGCCCAGTCTTGCTCCCGGAGCATCTGTTCATGTGGGCGCTGGACCCTTCAATCCGGTCACGCACTCGGTTAGTTATTTCACGCCGGTTCCGACGCTCGCCTCTGCCGGCGATATCGAGGGTCCATTCGTGCGACCCTACCCCGGAACCTTCGGGAACCTCGGAAGAGACTCTCTGTGGGGGCCAGGCTTGTTCAACACCAACCTGGCTCTTTCCAAGAAATTCTTCTTCAAGGAGGGGATGACGTTCCAGTTGACGGTTCAGGCTTTCAACGTCTTTAACCGCCCCAACCTGGGTCAGCCCAGCGGGTGCGTTGATTGCGGAAGCAGCTCTGGATTGATCACGGACGTCGTCGCCTCGCAAGATGGAACCTCGATGCGGCGGCTGCAATTCGCCGCGCGCCTCCAGTTCTGAGGTGGAGCAAACCGATGGCAGCGGGCAAGATGACCTTGCTGGGCGGGATCAGAGATATCTGTTGCGACTCGCTGTGCGAGCTCGAGATTCTGCGCGGCCACATTCTTGCTATCGTAACTGCCTATGAGCGACGGGATGCAGGGATCTTGGCTTAGTGCTAATGAACGCAGCCGCGGGAGGTTTCGCATTTGCTTCCTCCGCGCAGCGCTGGTTGCGATATTCTCCCTCGCGGCTCTGGGCCAATCTCAGCCCGAACGCCTCCCTGGGGACGCAAGCCTAAGAAAAATTCTCGCCTATATCCATACGGGGTGGGATACTCTGACCCGCTCGACGAGTTCTTGCGGCGCAGCTTCGGACCCCAAGCTCTCGGCCTCGCCGATTATTTATCTTCCCGCTGATTTTAAGTCCCCTCAAGATCTCGACGAAATCCAGCGCGTCTGTAAGGTCACGATTGCGCATCTGCCTGAGGTCATTCATCAACTAGGAACCACGGACGCCGATTCGATTCAGCCGCCAGGATTGCTTTACCTCAAGAACAAGTACGTGGTGCCCGGTGGGCGTTTCAACGAAATGTATGGCTGGGACAGCTACTTCATTCTTCGCGGTTTATTACGGGATGGACGGGTGGAACTCGCGCGCGGAATGGTAGAGAATTTTTTCTTTGAGATTGAGCACTATGGCGCTGTGCTCAACGCCAATCGCACCTATTATTTGACGCGCTCCCAGCCTCCATTTCTAAGTTCGATGGTCATGGCAGTCCACGAGGCGCAAAGAGCGGCTGGGCAAGACGACCGGGATTGGCTGGAGACTGCCTATTCGTATGTGAAGCGGGGCCACGCCATGTGGACACGCGAGCCGCACTTGGCGGGCGACACTGGTCTAGCCCGCTATTACGATTTCGGCGACGGCCCTGCACCGGAGGCTTTGCAGGACGAGACCGACATCTATCGGCAGGTATCGGCATATTTTCTTTTCCATAACGGAATCCCCACCTACGAGGGCGAAGCTGCGGATGTTCCGGCAGGCCGGTCCTCTGGGTCGGCTTATTCCGTGCGGGTCTGCGGTACGGCGCAATCCCAATCGTCGTGCGAGCCTGAACGTCTTATAAAGCTGAAGCCGGACTACTACAAGGGCGACCGATCCATGCGCGAGTCGGGGTTCGATATCTCATTCCGCTTCGAACCTTACGGCGCAGCTACTCACCACTACGCTCCCGTATGCCTGAACAGTCTTCTCTTCAAGACCGAGCGAGACTTAGAAGAAATGAGCCGGCTGCTAGGCAAGGACTCTGATACCGCGCAATGGCAAAGGCAGGCGGAGGCGCGCCGCCAGGCGATACAAAAGTATTTATGGGACGAGCGGCAAGGGCTTTTTTTTGACTACAACTTCGATAAGGCACAGAGATCGAATTATCTTTATGCGACTACGTTTTATCCGTTGTGGGCTGGGTTGGCCACGCCTGAGCAAGCCCGGGCGGTGGTGAAGAATTTGAGTTCATTCGAAAGAGCGGGCGGCATTGCGATGAGCGTCGAGGATACCCAAGCCCAATGGGATTATCCATTTGGCTGGGCGCCGATCCAGTTGCTCGCCGTAGAGGGCATGCGGCGCTATGGATACAATGCAGAAGGTGACCGTGTCTCGATAGAGTTTCTTTCAACCGTACTCGAAAACTTCGTGCGAGAGGGGACGATTCGCGAGAAGTACAACGTCGTGACTCGGTCTTCAGACACCAATGTGACGGCGGGATATGCCGTGAATGTGGTCGGATTTGGTTGGACCAATGCCGCATTTGTTGAGCTGTTGCATTCGCTCCCGCCGGAAAAGATCGCCCAGTTGGGGTATGCGACCCCGCCCCGGGGTGCTCTCCACTAGCCAAGCCCGCGACCCCACTTCGTATCGTAAGGAGAGTCCATGAATTCAGCTTTTCTAGCGGCTCTGCCTTTGTTCTTCAGTCTGATGGCAAGCTCGCAGTCAAACGGCCAGTCGGACGATCGGCCTCCGGTCTTGGCCAAATTCCCGTTTGAAAACAGCGTGCCCCTCAAGATTGTGCGCGAGGCTGTTCCGTCGAAGCCTTTTACCGTCGTCGGCCCCCGGGGGGCAATCCTGGGCCGGCAGGATGGCTCCTTCGAGGCATGGATCTTCCCCTGGAAGATTTTTGCCAACCTGCGCATCAGCGCAGAGATGCAGGACTACCCTGTGCCCATCGATGTGAATGAGCAGGCAGCCGTAGTCGAAGTGCGGCCCGATCACACAACCATCACTTTTTCCCACGCTAATTTCACTCTGCGGGAGGTACTCTTCGCGCCACACAACGCGCCTGATGGTGCGGGTGCTCTCGCATTCTTTCAGATTGAAGCACTACGGCCGCTGACGCTCACCTTTCAATTTGTCCCTGAGATGAAGCCCATGTGGCCAGCCCCGTCCGACGATCACCCATCCCCGGAATGGGTGAAGGCGGCTGGCGGCGGATTTTACGCGTTGCATCTGAATTTCCCAAATCACGCGGCTGCAATCGAAATACCTGGAGCCGAGCCCGGTATCATGAATCCCTACCAGGAGCGTCCCAAGACATATCCGCTGCAGTTCGTCCTGCATTTCGACCCGGCTCACGATGCTGATAAATTTTTCCCCTTGCTACTCGCAACTGCGGATACTGCCGCGGGCTCGCAGACTGGCGCGCTCGCGGCCAGGTTGGCGGATCTTTTGCGCTCGTTTCAGACGCTATACGAACAAACCGGAACCTATTTCAGGAACTTCCTGTCGAAGAATCTGGTTATAGAAACACCCGATAAGCAGTTCGACGAGGCGTTCGCCTGGGCGGAGATCTCGATCGATCAACTGAAAGTTCAGACTACTCCATCTCACCAGGAAACCGCGCTGGTAGCCGGATTCTACGGCTCGGGGGATTCTGCGCGACCGGGCTTTGGCTGGTACTTTGGCCGTGACGCGTTGTGGACTCTCTATGCAGTGAATTCTTATGGCGATTTTCAGCTGACGCGCGACCAGTTGGCGTTTTTGTTGCGCCGTCAGAGCCCTGAGGGAAAGATCATTCACGAATGGGCCCAGACCGCCGATCTTGTGAACTGGAAAAGTCTACCGTACGCGTTTGCATCGGCGGATGCCACGCCGTTGTTGCTTATGGCAGCAAATGATTATTTTCAAATCAGTGGTGACGTGACATTTGTGAACATGCATTGGGATTCACTCGAAAAGGCTTGGGAGTTCGAGCGCTCGCACGACTCCGATGGTGACGGCATTTACGAGAATACAGAAGGATCGGGGTGGGTGGAATCATGGCCGCCTGGGATGCCGCATCAAGAGATTTACCTCGCCGCCCTTGATCAGCAAGCCAGTACGGCCTTTTCTAACATTGCCCGGGCGACGGGGCATGCGCAATTGGCCGACGATGCCCAGAAGCGGGCTGCGCACATTGCACAACAGGTGGAAAAAGAATACTTTCTGCCCGATGCGAATTTTTACGCTTTCAGTCGCAATGCGGATGGCACCCTGGACGCGAGTCCTACGATTTATCCTGCAGTGGCGGCATGGGATGGAACTTTCAGTTTGTCACGCGCAAGCGAAATGCTAAGCCGATGGGCGTCGCAAGAATTCTCCACCGACTGGGGCACACGTGATTTGAGCCCGGCCGTGAGCTTCTACGATCCCATCAGCTACCACCAGGGAAGCGTGTGGCCGCTGTTCACCGGGTGGGTTTCGCTTTCTGAGTATCGCTACGGCCGGAGCCTCGCCGGCTACGCTCACCTCATGCAAAACGCCGACCTTACTTGGGCACAGGACTTGGGCGCGGTTACAGAGTTACTCTCCGGCGAATTCTTTCGATGGTTCGGCCGTAGTACTTCGCATCAGCTGTGGTCTTCGGCGATGGTGGTCACGCCAACCGTGCGCGGAATGTTCGGATTGGAATGGAGTGCCAGCGAGGGCACACTTACGATTACTCCAAGCTTGCCGGCGCAGTGGAGTGAGGCAAAGATCGCAGGAGTGCCCATAGGACAGTCGCGAGTAGGCGTCGAACTGCGCAGGAACGGATCGGCACTCTCAGTGCGACTCACCGGGGATGGATCCAAAGCCATTAAGTTGCGGTCGCGCGCAGGTGGAGCAAGGATAGAGAATGGAGAGTTACGCATCCCATTGCCGGCTGCGGAAGTGGGTATCGAGCACGGCTTGCCTGAAGCGGGTGCCATAACTTCGCAGATGAAGATTCTCGATCAGCGAGAATCTCAACACGCTTTGCAGCTGCGATTATCCGCTCTCGCGAACAGCAATCAACAACTGTTCCTGCGCTTGAACGATCCGAAGATTCACCTGCGAACCGACGGAGCAGAAGTATCCGCTAATTTCTCTCAGCTCCAAATCCATTTTCCGCCGGGCGCAGGATATGTAGAAAAAGTAGTGACCCTCTCGTGGTGAGGCCACGATCGGGGTGTTACGTCCCCCGAACCTCTCTCCGGCTCCGGTGAAACCTGGACGAACCAGCAAGAAAAGTTTGGAGGCGCGGGTCGGAATCGAACCAATCACGCTCTAATGGAATGTGTAAGTTACAGATTCTACAATGTCGTAGATGTCGGAGAAGTCCCACAAGTAAGCAACGGTAGCACAAATTAGCACAAACAAATAAGGCCCTTTGCCGTGAAGTTTACGGGATATCGAACAGGTAGCCCAGTCCCAACTGTACGGCCAATAGAGCCGTATGTGACAGCTTTCCGAGCCTGTCCTCAAATTTTCGCTTGTCAATCGCAAAGCATTGTCCGCATAGTGCCACACTATCCTCAATGACCGAGCGGGAAGCGATGTCTCTCACGATTTCTTGATGAGGAATTTTGATGTTGTAAGCATTCGCTCTTCCGAGATTCGTGGTCATTGGGACAACCACAACGGGGTTTCCCTTGCTCACGCTGAGTCGAGACATGACGATACAGGGGCGTCTACCTTGCTGCTCGCGTCCACCTTGCGGACCTAGAGTGATCCAATAGATGTCCCCAGGAATAACAGGACTATCCTCGTTGAGGGGCATTCATTGCCTCTCAGTGAGTTCAGAGGCGTTGGCGAAAGCGGTATCAATCAACTGGCGGTCTTCGTCGTCCATTGCCGGAATCTCAATGCCCGCATCCAATGACGGGACTCTGATCTCCAAACCCTGCCGTGCCCAAGAATAAGCGTTGACCATCGCACGCAAATCGTCAACTAATTCATCGCTGACTTCTGGATAGACAGCGATTCCGGCATCCATGGCTACTTGCAGGCACTCCAACGCCATTTGCGCCCGAAAAGCACTGAACGTGAAATGCAAACATGCGCGGCGGTCCTGATCCTGCTTGGTTTCGTCCAACTTGGTTCCAGCAATTTGGAGCAGCACTTCGTTCGTTTTGCGGAGCGTCCAAATGGTGAATAGGGTTTGGCTGCGCACGCTGGCACCGAACGCCGCAAGACCTTTGTCCCGGAAGTCATTTTCTAATTCGCAGATGGACTCCCGGCTAAGGCGCTCAATGACATCTCTTGAAACAACTGCGCTGGCGAAGTGCGATATGGCCAAACTCAACCCCAAATAGTTGATGAAAAGCCGGTCGCGCTCACGGCTATACTCCGCCTGAGTCCGACTTCTGAGAAGGGTCAGCACAATGGATTTGATCTCAGCTCGGCAGCCGTGCAAAACCTCACGCACGGTTGGGGCGAACGTCGCCCCTGAGTTCCTGGCGCGAGACGCCAGAACAGACGAGATGCTTTCAACCTTCTGGTTGGAGAGGCTAAGCCCCAACTCTTCCGCCAATGCCGCCACGTTCATTTGGATGTCTCCGTGCCTTGCTTCGCTGCCGTTCTGGTATTTTCTTCAGTAAGGTGGTTTTCAAGGGCAGCCTCAACCGTTTGGAAGGCTCGCACCTTCAGATGCATTCCGAAGCCTCGTAAAGACACAACTACACTAGCCCGCGGGGACCCAAACAATACGGTCAAAATGGTACACCCGGTGTCAAGCGGCTGATATAGCACCTTCGTCTAGTCTTGATGATAGCTCTCATGATTAGGTTACAGAAGTAATTAGCCCAATCCTACCAGCTTTTGTAGCGGCGGAGGTGCGTTCTGCGCCATTTCTAGCAAACCCTGGCCGGAAATGGCACTGTCATATGATGCAATTCAGGTCATCCGCAACCCATTGATTCTAAAGAGCCGTTTTTTGCTCATTTCGCATTAGAGCCATTCCTAGCAAGTCATCTCTGTGGGATGGCCCCTACCCCTCGGCTTCAGCCTTACCGCTGAGAATGTCCTCCAGGGACGGCGAATTGTCCACGGGCGGCGCTGCCACAGCGCGAGCGCCGAGTTGGGCCAGCACCTTGATGTAGTCGCGCCTTAGCTCATTCAGCATCTTGGCCGCGGGGTGGAGTTGGGTCACGCCTGTCTTCGGGTTTCGCAGATATTGGCCCTCTTCCTTGACCACTTCCCACGCGGCTGCAATGTCCGCGGCAATCGTGGCGGCCAGGGACAGCATGGGGCGGTTTGCTTCGGATAGCTGGATCTGCGATGCGGCCAGCTCACCAACAAGGCGGTCCCACTCGCGGGCGGCGCGGTCGGACAAGTTGGCCGATTTGAGCGGCTGTCCGGGTTTCAGGTTCTTATCGAGTTTGGCAGTGCGCGGCATTGTCTCTCCTGTTTACTCAATGGCTAATATCAAACTGAAAACTATCCGTGTACACGTACGAAAAAGGGGATGCGTGCTCCCTGAAGCACTTGCTGGCAACAATTTCCCTGTCCGCGGCAATGAAACATTGCTTGATTCTCGCGTAGCCATCAGAAGCTATAGACCTTCCGTGGCTTGCTCTGCTCTAACGCCACAGCATCCGGCCACGGGCCAACGTGCATCTTGTCTTCGTTGGTCTTATGCCAATGACATCCGCGACAAAGGCCGGTTAAGTTGGTGCTGAAGAAGAAGCCCGCATACGGTCTGCCCGGATAGAGTCCGCTTTCTTGCGCCTGTCTGATGACTTCGCCTGCCGGGACAATGTGGTCAACCAATTCACTAACCTTGATGCCACAGCGAGCACACATTGGACATGCTTTGAGTGCCTTCGGCTGAACGTTGCGCTTCCATCGTTCGCCCTTGTACAGAAAGGCGTATCGCTCACGATCACTAACACTGTGGCTGCGTATGCCATCATCTGATTGCTTTGGCGTGCGCTCTTCTGTGCAAGCTGGACAGTAACGCACATTCTCTGGAATCGCGGTTTGGCATCCCGCGCCGCCGCACAGTCGCATTACCATTACGCCGCTCCAGGCGTGGTCACTTGCGATGCGCTCACAGACGCAACGGTCAGCATGGTCAAAGCATCGTCCATGGTCGGGGACTTCGGCGCATCACGCTGCGTCACGGTAAGCCACACTTTGAACAGCTCAAGAAACGAGTCTTGCAGTTCCTCAGGCTCCACAAGGTAACCGCGGGTATCAAACTCATTTTTGTTAAGGGTGGATACCACTTCCCGCATGGCGATCAGCAGACGGTAGCTGTATTCATCTGTTTCAAAGCCGACGACCACGGTAATGGCGGTGAGCAGTTTTTCGGTTTTTGTCATGGTTACAACAACCTTTCCGTTTCACAACGAGCATTCAATACGTTCAAGTTCTTCGGCAAGCTGCTCCAAACGTCGGAGAGTTACGCGGGATGCGCTGTCCTTCAGATCGTCGATTTCTTCGTAAATTAACCGCTGCGCTTTGTCCAACCGTGATTCTCCCATTGTCGGTCTCCTTATATTCGGGATATAGCTGAGTATGTATTCCGGCTACACCATACCTATATCCCTTAGTCTTTATCTAAGGGATATGGGTAGTGGGATATAGGGTCAAACTGAGGTTAAAGTGACCCCCGTCCCGAGTATGGCCGACCGTGCGCGGGTCACCCACTTTTGACCTTTGCCATGTCCAGCGTCTTTTAGAGCAGCCATTAGCTTCATAATGCCCATCTTCGGATGCTCTTTCAGAATTGCGGACAGCGCGGCTGTCGCGTCCGCGTCCGCCTTGGTCTTTAATTCCACGATCTGTCCAGGTTCGCCAATCATCCGCATTCGGCATGTTTTATCGCAGCTTGCCTCAAACGGCTTGCTCTCAAAATCGCGCTGCTTTACGTTCACCAAGAGCGAGGGTGATAGGTACGGCTCATCCGGGTTTTGCAGCCGCGTTGCCCAACAGCATGTGACAAACGCTGCCAGCTCCGTAGAGCCGCGCATCGCGGAATCCAATGAGAGCGGAGAATTAGCGGCACCCTTGAGACTGTGATGCAGCAAGAGCACAGTGGCACCGCGCCGCTTGAGAGTGAAAACCACCTTAGCGAATTTGCTCATGTCCTCCGCTTTATTTTGGTCCCCTTCGACGAACCGGGTTAGCGTATCAATGATGACCACCGCGCCGGGTAATTCTTCGTCCAGGTCAGCAAGCTTGACACTGTCTTCGTCCATCGTCTGACAAAAAAGGTTCTGTCCAACATGGGAATCAAGTCCGATTTGCTTGAGCCGCGTAGAGAAGGAACTAAGACCCATTTCCGGGCACAGGTAAACTACGCGACTTGGTTGCTTTGCAACTTTGAAGTAGTCAAACAGCGGCTCCCCCGTGCATAGCGAACGGGCGACGTTCAAAGCAATTAGGGACTTGCGCTGTCCAACCGGCGCGGCCAGAGCTGTAATCGAATCCAGCGCGAAAAATCCTTCAATCAAGAATTCAACCGGCTTGGCGTCCCGGACTCGCTCAAAGGTCAGATAGCGTTCCCGCCAATCCGTAATGACCTTCTTCTCTTCCGGCTCGCCAAGGGTCACTTCCGGCGCAACCTCAACCGGTGCCCATTTCGCATAGCAGCTCGCAACCGTCTGCTCTATCTCTTCCAATGAGATTGGGTCTGAGAAGCGCTCATCACTCAGCGCTAGGAGCATAGCCACAGCTTCCTGTTCGGAGAATCCAGCGGCGTAGGCTTTCCCTAGCTTCACCATCATCAGCGGATGCCGTCCGTCCCCGGACGCGAGCATAGGCAATGGTTCGCCTGGAGCCGCGGGGCGTTCCACCTTCGCCCGTTGGACCGCCTGCTCAAATACAGCCGGACGTGGTGCTAGTGGCGCGTCAATCAATAGCTCATAGACTTCGCCGGTATCCGGGTGAATGTTGCCCGCGGACATAATCAGTCCGCCCGTGCTGCGTATCTCGCCACTGCACCCATCTAGCATCCACGCGGCGTTAGTCTCAAGGGCACCGCTGAATATCATCTGCACGGCGTAGGAAGTGCGCCGTCCTGTGCGGACAGTCATGGTAACCGGAATCTTGTTACGCTCGCGCCATGCTATAAAGTCTTCATACGTTGCTAGTCCGTGGTCACAATCCACAACGAATAAATTACTAGCGCCGCAAGCAATCCCCACGTTTGCGTTTGGATACTTGGCCCACCATGCTTTGATCTGCTCAACGTCTAGCGTGGCATCCTTGTATCCGTTGCCGCCGTCTTTCTTCGAGATGACGGGATACTTGTCCCGCGGCTTGAGCGGGAACACATACCACCCGCGGGCAGCATGTTCGAGCGCTATGTCTAGGAATTTGCTCATTAGCTTCTCAGGAAGTCTTCCAGCTCCCCAAATTTTTACTTCTCGCCTGCCCTACGAATTGAGCCTCCTGGCATGGCTAGCTATGTGCTTCTGAAATACTTGGTGGTGCTTGGTGAGCATCCGGTCCACGCCCTCAGAATCCACCGCATGAATCTGTGGGCTGAAGCTGAAGTGATTGTGTACATCTCCACCGCTTGAGCCTCCGCCGCGGGAGACATTCCGCAGGCCGTCCATGACCCTGTTATTGAGGACGCCCTCGCCCGGCTCCAGGCGAGCAGGGACGATGTCACCCTTGCCCACTCCCGGCACGATGCCCCCTGACTCTAGCGCCATAACTTCCGCGAAGGTGGTTGCGGCCAACACCGTGCCTAAAATCGGGTTGCCCGCGGAAGCAAAGGCATCGGCAGCCGCCGTCCGCGCATCACCAAAGCGCTTGCGGCCTTGCACGGTTGCCAGCTCCATTGAAAGCTGAAGGGCGCTCTTGAGGGCATCGGTTGCCATCTGGGTGTCCATTTGTCTCATCATGTGCGAGAAAGATTCTTTACGCATGAGGACTTGGGTAAATCCGTTTGCGTAGGCGTCAATCATGCGCTTCTGCAATGCCTGGATGCCCGCGATTTCCTTCTGCTGTGCTTGGTTCGTGAGCGCTGCATCCTGATTGGCGAGCTGCTGGTCCAGCTCCAGGATCTTATTGTTCAGTGCCTTCTTTTTGTTTTCGTATTCTTTGTCACTTGTATCCAGTGCGGTGATTTCGTTTTGCAGCTCTTGCTTTTTCAGGTCGTACTCGCGGGCGTTGAAGGACATTTCCATGTCCAACCGCTCTTGCAGGCTCATGCGTCCCTCAGACACACGCAATTGTCCAGCCTGCCGGTCCGCGGCTAACATCAGCTCGCCCATTTTCGCCGTGTGCTCCGCACTTTCCTTGCCCGCCTCGGCATTGAGTTTCTTTATCTCCTCATCCATCTGCCGAGTTAGGTTAACCCTGGAGTTGAGTAAAGACTTATAGAAGCCCGTCTCCTGCAAGCCCTTGCCTTCTTCTTCCTTGATAGCGGCGTCAATGGCCGCGAGCCGGGCCGCGGAGCCTTCCCGCGTGGCGGCAATCTTCTGCCGTTCGTTCTCTTGCAGCCCTTCCACCGCGGACTTATAGGCTTCCTCCCGCAGCTTCTCCGCTTCATCATCGGACTTGCGTTGGTTGGCGGCTTGCTCGCGTGCGGCCTTGTCAGAGTCCCCGGCTATCTTGTCATCCGTGGTATGGACGGCGTTGTCCGTTTGCGCCTTCTTCAGCGCGGCAACCTTCTCCTGGACTTGCGCTTGAGCGTTGAGGGTGTCCAAAAGAGTCTCTTGCGACTCAATCTCTTTCTTGGTGTACCCAACCTTGGACTTCTCCAGCTCATTTATCTGGGACTGCATCTGCGGCAGACCGTCTATGTAGATGGCCGCGCCCTTCGCATTAGCCGCGGCTTGGATCTGCTTTTGCAGAGCTAGGACGTGCTCGGCACTCTTGCGTGTCCCGGCCAACAAGTCCGCCGCTTCACCTTGCTTACCTTGGGCTAGCAGCTTGTCATACTGACTTTGGAAGTCCTCCAGGGCACTCTTAGCGCCGGTTGACCCCGCGCCGAACTGATACCAAGATGTTTTGAGCTGTGCAAAGGTCAAGTCCGCGGCCTTCGCCATCGTGTCCAGAGCGCCGGTTAGATCCTTCAGGCTCGCGTGGTCGATAAGCTGGAGCTGTTTTTCCAGAGCGCCAAGGTGATCGTTGTTTAGCTCATCAGTCCTGATGCCAGCTTCTAGCAGCTTGTCATTAAGGCCGTTGAGCACGTTAGCAACGGTGGTCCCAAACTTCTCTTGGCTGCGGGTTAGCTCCTCCCCTTTTTCCTTCAGCTTGGCTAGGTGCTCTAGTAGGAGCGTGGCTCCCACAATAATTGCTAGGAAGGGGAAAGCCTCTGCCATTGCCGCGCCAACCGGACCTATAGACGCGATAAACGAAGTAAGGGCGCGTGGAAGATGTACCCCGAATTCTTCCCCGGCCAGCATTACTCCGTGCCTAGCTTCCATCATGCTGCCGGACGTGGACCGCGCCATGTCATCCGCGCCGTCCTTGATATCTGCGAAGGACCCGCGGGCGTTGCGTGCGGCATCCGCCAAGCCGGTTGAGAACGTGGCCGTTTTGGTTTGCAAATCGACACTCAGACTCCAAACTTGATTACTCATTTCTTCATGTCCTCTAGCCCTTCAGTGAGGGCTTCGTTATATTTCTCTAGCACTTCGTCTTGCCTGGAGCGTGCCGCGGTTTCCAGCCAATGCAACGCCGGGACGTGAGCGTCCCCTAACTCCTGAATTAATCCGTAAAAGGTTTTCTGACTAGGACCAATTCGCAAAGTAAGTTCGCCATCACCTACCACAGATTCCCGGTGGAGATCATTCTCCAAAGCCCCCGTGAGATATGGTGCGGTCTGCTTGGCTTCCTCAATGATCGGCTTCGATGCTTCCATCTCCACATGCCGAAGGAACTTCTTTACCGCACGTTTTGATCCTTCAGTGAAGGCTTCCTCTAGTTCGTCCAAGCCTTCAATGTTGGTGACTATCTCAATGTCTAGGTCCGCCATTGGCCCTCACAGGAATGAAGAATTGGAGCGGCTGCCCTCTCCCCGGAAGACAGCCGCCCGCTTTTCCAGCGCTTTTCATCAGCGGTACGCTGGAGACCGCTATTAGCCTCACCGCACCCGGTGTGATGTATCACCCCGGCCCGAGCGCGGACCCCGCTAATCGGGGGCAGGAGAAAACCGCGCCGAGTTGTTAGGACGCGGAAACGTTGTAGCTCTGGATTGCCTCCGAGCGCCTCACACGTCCATCTGTCCGGCGATAGCCAATCAGGCCGACTGTCCCCGCGGTTGCCCACATCTGATCCACAACTTTCAGGCGCACTGCGGAGCCTCCCCTATCTCCAATGACGTAGGCTTTCCGCACATCCCCGAAGAGAACGGGGCAAGCGCCGCGGGCGGCTGTTGGCATTGAAGCTGAGTAATACACAGGATGGCCGAACAGATAATCCTGTCCGTTAACCGTGGTGAACGCTGGGAAGAACAAGTTCGATTGAACCTGTGCTTTACGAATCACGATGGACGTAGCACGCGACATTAAAAAACTCGCGTTGAGCAGGTATGTAGCCGAGAGGCTGCCGATCAGGTCAAGAATGCCGCTGATGGACACAAGGTTGCCGTTGGTGTCTGGCTCCTCAGTAACGCCCGCGCCTACGTTGCCGATTAGTCCCTGAGGCTGTCCGCTGCCGGAGCCGTTTACAAACCAACCCTCTTCCAGTTGCTGAATGTCCTCACTGATGTCGCCCAGGACAAATTGCTCGAATTCAGGAACATCTTGCAGGACTTCAAGCGAGCACGCGGCTAACGTGCCCACCATGTACGCGGTGAGGGATATCTGCGATAGCGTGGGCGCTGTTCCGCCAAATGCGCTAGCCTCCGTTGTCAATGCCGCCGAACCAAACGAAGATTTCTGCGGAATGAGCCGGTCGGACTTGGTAGGAATTACCGTTGCCAAACGGCGGACGGCTAGGTCTGCCGGAGCCAACGGGACGATTTCATTGTCCACCGTGATTGGTGCGGCGAATCCGCCCGCAGCATCCACGGACTCGGTCAAGGAGGCGCTGATCCTTCTAGATTCGAGGTAGGTATAGAAGGCGTCGCGGTATTCACGCAAGAATCTTTTCGGCACGATAGGCTCGCCATCGGCAAATGGTGTGGCGTATACCGGCAATGCTGGAAATTGGGCGCGATAGGCCTTGAACTGTGCAATTCTGTCCCCTCCTCCTGCCGCGTCCATTTGGTTTTTCAATCTCCCCGCCTCGGCCAAGTGGCCGTTAACCTTTTCGTGTTCGGTGGTGGTGAGGTTACGTTTTTGGCGTTCGGCCATGTTCACAATGGCATCTGCCGCGTTTATGACTTCAGCGTGTCGTGCTTTCAGGGTTGCGGGCATAACTTTTCTCCTAATTGGTTTTGTGTTCGTGCCCGTCTTTACCGTCTGCCGTTACCGGCAACGCGGGGAACTTCGCACGATGGCCCGGCGCTAACCGGGCAGCTCCTTATCTTGTCGGGCGGCGGGAATGGACTCGGCCCACCGCCCTTGCCATCGGATGTACAGGCGCGATTCCCGCACCCGATGGCAAACTCAATTCGCGGGTATATCGAAGACCCGCTCCAGCTCAACGATTGCCGCCTCCATACGCCGGGACATCTCTTGCGCGATAGCGTCAATCATTTGGTCCGGTATATCTTTCGCAAAGGCCGAGCGTGGACGCCCTTGCACAATCGCAACGACGCCTAGAAAGTCCTCGATACCGGCGAGTGGTGGGTCCACTAGCGAAAACTCACCCGTGCTTACATCGCCCACAATTGCAAAGGCATACTCGGCGTCCGCAATGATCTGCTGGTATCTGTCCATGACTCGCTGCCTCACTGAAGACACTCTAACTCATTTGTGGTACAATTAAAACCGTGCAAAAAATGTCACCCATTCCGATTGCGATTAAGATCCGGTCGGCCCGGATTCCCATCCGTTGGCGGCTTCACATAATGAAAGACGGAGAGCGAGTCTTTTGGCCGCAAGTCATTGCAAATGAGGACACAGAAGAGATTGAGAATGAGAGTCCCCTGGATCTGCGGGCGCGGCTGTTTCACACATTTAACACAGATTGGAACGAGGGAACTGCGCTAGCTTTTCTCAACCGTGTAGGTGCTTGGCAGACCACCACCGTGGGGGGAACAACGCCGGACGTACCGGTCAACGTGGTGTTTGGACATCGCGATGAAATAGGGTTACACGTATTGCCTGTCACACTGGAGGAAATGCATACCGAGATTGATTTTTGGTACAAGGTCCAGAGCGCACGTCCTAGCCTCACAAATTACGGACGGTTGGCATTCGCCGCGGAGGCACGCGCTCACAATACGCTGAGTGTTTCCTTGGAGTCGGGGAGGGACCCACATGGAGTGGTTGACACTATCACGGCGCGAGAACTACTAGTTGCGTGCTCATGGCTAGACGCGGCGGGCGGTTCAGACCTGTATATCTGCGCTGAATGCGCGACAAGGTTTAGGTCCCGGCACAAGAAAAAATATTGCCGGTGGGAATGCGGGCACGTAGTTGCCGTCAAGAATTACAAGCGAAAACTGGCAGCGCTTAAAAAGCTGCTCCGCGAATATCCCAAGAAGTCTGCCTCAGAGATACTAAAACTGCTCCAGGCGAAAGGACACACAGTAAACCCCCGGGGCGATAAAGTTTTGGTACGTCGCGTCGGCGCTTCGATCAAGGGGAAATGAAAGCAACGTTAGGCGGGGGAATCTGGCTCATTAGCTAGCGCCTTCTCGCATAGGATACGTATTCGGTCCTCTAGGGCGAGAATCCAAGCGTTAATTTTATGCATGAATACTATAAGACTTCGATACCGTACTTACCTTAAGGCTTCGCCCCATCACAAGCAGGTTCCCCGAGCGCCGGTATCCAGGCTTCTTCCGCGAGAACTTGAGAAGCGGCGCGTGAGCCGGGGACAGCCCTTTGCCGG
>Ga0206803_1015_pt2 | contig 29165 bp, 25 predicted proteins | sample Alteio_BWOrgCont_61_FD_152909 | JGI IMG/M metagenome (GOLD analysis project Ga0206803, IMG submission 152909) | Enriched cells from forest soil in Barre Woods Harvard Forest LTER site, Petersham, Massachusetts, United States -... | ecosystem: Environmental > Terrestrial > Soil > Temperate forest >... | reverse complement strand
TTTCTTTCGTGCCCTTGAGCGTGCCCGATCCCCCTCTTTCTTTCGTGCCCTTGAGCGTGCCCGATTCTTCAAATTACCCATTCCAGATTCTTGAAAATTACTCATTCGCAATCCACCCCTATTTTTCAGTTGTAGAGTACATGGTAATTCTTATATCCTACGGTTGTACGACAGATTCGCTAACCTCTTTTGGCAAAAGGACGCAATGAAAGCAGTCGAAACAGGCAAAGACAAGGTAAAAAAAATCTGCGAGGTGCTGCGGCGTGAAACGCTGGAACCGGCAGAACATGAAGCCGCCTCCCTTTTGGAAAAGGCGCGTAAGGAAGCTGCTTCTATTATTAAGGAAGCGGAGCGTCAGGGAGAGAATATTAAGAAAAAAGCGCAAGAAGAAGCCGAAATGTTGCGCATAAGGACCCATAGCACCCTGCAACAAGCTTGTAAACAATCGCTGGAAACACTCAGGCAGACGATTATCGATAAACTTTTTCAGCCGGAGCTTGCAAAAACCCTAGGCAAAGTTTTGCATACTGATAAGGTTCTTGCCAATTTGATTGAAGCTGTAGTCAAAGGCATAGAGAAGGAAGGGATCGAATGCGATTTACAGGCCTATATTTCTTCTGCTGTTTCCGCGCGCGATATCAATGAGCTTTTAGCCCCCCAGGTCATCAAACGGCTTCGGGAAAAAGGTGTCCTCGTCGGGACCTTCGCAGGTGGGATCCAAGTGAAGCTCGTGGGGGAAAATCTTATGATTGATCTCTCCGAAGAAGCCCTTACAGAACTTCTATGTTCTTATGTGCGTAAAGACTTTCGCGAGATGTTTTTTAGCGTGAATGCCTGATAATGACCGGTCGATATTATTATTTAGCCGCTTCCCTGCCCCCTTTGCAGATAGGAGCTGCTGTCGATATTACATTTGAAGAATTCAAGAGCCGTCTCGAGATCAATCTCAAAAAAAGTGATCTCGCCATGGCAAGAAAAATCCGCCAGCTCATCGACATTTATAATATTCGCGCGATCTTGCTTGAAGAAGAGATAGATCCCCGAGGGAACCTCAGCAAGAAGGAATTAGATGAAGCTCTTCTCGTAAAAGCCGATTTGCCTTCTTACGTTTTCGATTTTCTCGACCGCTATCCGACGACGGGTGAAAAGATCCTCCACTTCTCTGGCCTTCTTGCCAAATTTTTTTCAGAGGCAATTGCCTCCAGCAAAGGCTTTTTGAAAAGGTATTTTACTTTTGAAAGGGAATATCGGCTTGTCATGACCGCTCTGCGGGCTAAACAATTAGGAAGAGACCTTGTCCGCGAAATGCAATTCGAAGATCTTTCCGACCCTTTTGTCATGCAAATCCTTGTCCAGAGGGATTCAGCGCAATACGAACCTCCCCAGGAATTTTCCGAATTAAAAGAGCTATTTGTCTCTTGCGGTCCTGACCCTTGGGAGCGCTACAAAGCTTTTACAGAATATAAATTCCGAACTGTAGAAGAGATGCAGGGTCTTAAACCCTTTTCTATCGACGCTATTCTCAGCTATATGGTTAGACTTTTGTTATGCGAAGATTGGCTGGCGCTCGACAAAGAGAAAGGCAATAAAACCCTGCAAACTGAAATTTTACAATAATTTTTTTGCAATACCGCAGCCGGTATAGCTGCAAAACTCCACTAGAGAAATAGGAGACTCATGCAAAAGACGATGGCGACAGGCAAAGTGGTAAAAGCTCTGGGAAATTTGCTCCATGTCGAGTTCGATGGCGATATTCGCCAAGGAGAATTGGCCATGGTCAAATTGGGCAATCTCGAACTCAAGGCGGAAGTGATAGAAATCGCCGGCAAGGACGCTAAGATCCAGGTTTTCGAAGATACCCATGGGATTTCTCTCGGTACCCCAGTGGTCTTTAGTCATCACCTCCTGGAAGCGGAACTAGGTCCAGGGCTTCTAGCCACTGTAGTGGACGGCTTGCAGAATCCTCTTGAAAAAGTAGCGGATGCGACAGGATTATTTTTGACACGAGGCGTCTATCTTCCTCCCCTTGACCGGGCTAAACATTGGGACTATACCCCCTCGGCAAAGGTTGACGATAATGTTTTGCGTGGGGATAGCTTAGGCCATGTCATGGAAGGGCGTTTTCATCACCTGATAATGGTGCCCTTTGCGCTCCATGGATCTTTTAAAATCACATGGACGATCAAGCCGGGTTCCTACACAATCGATACTGTCGTCGCACGCGCTGTAGATGAAAAGGGCGTGGAGTATCACTTTACGATGGTGCAGAAATGGCCTGTCAAAAACGCTTTGCTCTCTGGAGAGAAGATTAAGCCGGCCGGCATGATGGATACCGGCATGCGCATTATCGACACCCAGTTTCCTCTTTTGAAAGGGGGGACGTTCTGTTCTCCTGGTCCTTTTGGAGCCGGGAAGACCGTTCTTCAGCATCATCTCTCCAAATATTCGTCTGTTGATATCGTAGTTGTCGTTGCCTGTGGAGAGCGTGCAGGTGAAGTCGTAGAAGTTTTGCGCACATTTCCGCAGTTGACCGACCATACCACCGGCGACCCGCTCATGGCGCGCACGGTGATTATTTGCAATACATCTTCGATGCCGGTGGCAGCTAGAGAAGCCTCCATCTACATGGGCGCTACTATCGCGGAATATTACCGCCAAATGGGCCTGGATGTCCTTCTTCTTGCCGATTCCACATCCCGCTGGGCGCAAGCTATGCGTGAGATGTCCGGGCGTCTGGAAGAGATTCCCGGGGAAGAGGCCTTTCCCGCCTATCTCGCATCCCGTATCGCCTCTTTCTACGAACGTTCAGGCAGTGTGCAATTGAAGAATGGCAAGGTCGGGTCGCTCACGATCGGCGGTTCTGTGTCTCCGGCAGGAGGTAACTTCGAAGAGCCCGTAACGCAAGCGACACTGGCCGTCGTCGGTGCTTTTTTGGGCCTTTCCCGCTCGCGTTCTGATGCGCGGCGCTATCCTGCCATCGATCCTCTGATTTCCTGGAGTAAATATATCGATAAAGTTGGTATGGAGATGGGAGAGAAGCTGCCCGGATGGGCCAAAAAAGTCTACAAGGCAGCCCAGCTTCTTAAAGTCGGCGATGATATCGGTAAGCGCATGGAAGTAGTAGGAGAGGAGGGGATTTCCATGGATGACTACATCCAGTATCTCAAGTCAGAGCTGTTCGAATTCAGCTATTTGCAGCAGAATGCCTTTGATAAAGAAGACGCTTATTGTCCGCTTGAGAGGCAGGCGCAGCTATTTGGGCTTATCAGCGAAGTGTTCGAATCCAAGTTCGCCTTCGCTACTCAGGACGAAGCGCGCATTTTCTTTATTGGGTTGCAAAATGAAATGAAAAATATGAACTTCCTCCCTTACCAGACTCCTCAGTATAGTGCGATGTTCGAAGATATTCGGAAACGTATTGGACGCGCTTCTTTGAAAGATCAGCTAACCTTAGACAATGTCCTAGGAGCGAAATAATGAAAAAAGTCTACGATAGAATTCTCGATATGCGTGGGAACCTCCTCACGGTTCTCGCACGTGGAGTTGCTATGGGCGAGGTAGCCCGCGTACAGAAGCGTGATGGCAGATCGACATATGCATCTGTTTTGCGTATCGAAGGCGAGAAGGTCACCCTGCAATGTTTTGAGAATACCCGCGGTATCGCGACAAATGATCAGATCGTTTTCCTCGGACGGCAAATGCAGGTGGCCTGCAGCGATGCGCTTTTAGGCCGCATAATGAACGGCGCCGGCGAACCCATCGACTCGGGGCCTCGCATCGTTGGAGAGGAGATTCCGATAGGAACCCCTTCCTTCAACCCCGTTCGCCGTGTGATCCCGCGGGATCTCGTGCGTACAAACATTCCGATGATCGACGTATTTAATTGTTTGGTCAAATCGCAGAAAATACCTATTTTCTCTATTGCGGGCGAGCCTTATAACCCTCTTCTGATGCGGATCGCCAATCAGACGGATGCCGATGTCGTGATCATCGGGGGCATGGGCCTTCGTTTTGACGACTACCAGGCTTTTATCGATAATGCCGAAGAGTCTGGATCGATGGAAAAGACAGTCATGTTTATCCACAAAGCCACCGATCCGATCGTCGAATGCGTCCTCGTCCCCGATATGGCGCTCGCATGTGCAGAACGCTTTGCTGTGCAGGATAAGGATGTGCTTGTCCTCTTGACCGACATGACCGCATTTGCCGATGCGCTCAAAGAAATAGCGATCACGATGGACCAGGTTCCCTCTAACCGCGGCTATCCGGGTTCTCTATATTCGGATTTGGCTTCACGCTATGAAAAGGCAGTCGATATCGATGGCAGCGGCTCGATTACGATTATTTCCGTTACGACGATGCCGGGCGGCGATGTGACCCATCCCATTCCCGATAATACGGGATATATTACGGAAGGCCAGTTCTATTTGCATGGGGGACGAATCGACCCGTTCGGCTCGCTTTCCCGTCTGAAGCAGCAAGTGATCGGCAAAGTAACCCGCGAAGACCACGGTGATGTCGCCAATGCGCAGATCCGCCTTTATGCAGAATCGAAAAAAGCACGTGAACGGCAGAGCATGGGGTTTAAACTCTCTCGCTGGGATGAAAAACTACTGGCCTTTTCCCTGCTCTTTGAAGACCGCATGATGAATTTGCAGGTGAATTATACTTTGGAGGAAGCTCTGGATCTTGGCTGGAAGACTCTTTCGGAGTGCTTCGAATCTCAGGAAGTCGGTATCAAGCGGTCGCTTACCGAAAAGTATTGGCCTGACCACAAAGAGAGGGTGCGTGGCTGAACTTAAGCTTACGAAAACCGAGCTGCGCTTGCAGCAGATCCGTTTGGGCCAACTCCAAAAGTATCTGCCTACCCTGCAGCTCAAAAAGGCGCTCTTGCAGATCGAAGTACACCACGCTCAAGGAGAGATCGAACAACTCGATCGCCAGTTGAAGTTTTCCCACGAAAAAGTCGAGCATTACGCAGCTCTTTTTTCTACGCGCGAAGTACGGGATCTGCTGCAAGCTGTCCGCGTGCAGGAACTGAAAAAGAAATACGACAACATTGCGGGGATTGAAATTCCTATTTTAGAGCACGTGATTTTTGCGGAGCCGGAGTATGCTCTTTTCGATACTCCCGTCTGGCTGGACGCCGCAGTCGAAGGCGTCAAAGAACTGGTGACTATTCAGCAAAAAAGGGAAGTTGCCGAAGAGAAAAAACGGTTGCTTGAAAAAGACTTGCGCGAAGTATCGATCCGAGTCAACCTTTTTGAAAAGATCATGATTCCACGAGCTATTGCCAATATCAAGAAAATCAGAATCTTTCTTGGCGACCAGCAACTCGCAGCTGTAGCTCAGGCCAAAGTGTCCAAACAGAAGATTTTGCAAAAGAAAGAGAAGGGCGAATGATCATCGACGTCCAAAAATACATTTTTGTCGGTGTCCGGGAGGATCTCGATCAGTTTTTCGAGAAGGCGCAGCAAAAAGGGATCATCGAATTTATTCCTACTCAGGGCAAAAGGGCCGTCGAGCCCAGCCCTTCCATCCAGCTGCTCGTCGGCGCTCTGAAGATTTTGAAAAAACAGCCTGTTTGCAAACAAGATGAAAAGCGGGCCGGGCCGCAAGAAGCGATCAGCCGGGCCCAAAATGTGCTGCGCCTAAAAGTTGAGATCGAAAGTTTATATGAAGAAAAGCGCATCACCGCCGCCGAGATCGCGCGCGTTGCCCCTCTTGGCAATTTCTCTATGGAAGAAATCCGCGACCTTGAAAAAGCAGCACACCGCAAGATCCAGTTTTTCTGCATGAAGTGTGCAAAGCGTGATAAGTTGCAGGTCCACGAGGAGCTGATCTATCTTGGCACTGACTACGATCTCGACTTTTATATGTCCATCAGCGAGGCGCCAGTTTCGTTTCCAGAGATGATCGAAATGCGGGTCGAAGAGGCAGCTCCCGCCTTGCGCCACAAGCTCTCAAGCATCGAGCGGACTTTACATAGGGCCGAGCACGAACTTAAAGATTCTGCCGATCAGATTGACTTTTTGCAGGCCGTCCTCATTCATGAGCTCAATGATTTTCATCTGCAGGCAGCCAAGCAAGAGGTGGGTTTTCCCTTAGAGAGCAGCCTTTTTGCTATTGAAGCATGGGTGCCCGAGAACAAAGTCCCGGCACTTTTTGGGATTCTGCAGGGGCTCGCAGTGCATTGCGAGATGGTCATCACCGAGGAGAGCGACCGCGTTCCGACCTATATGGAAAATAAGGGTCTCGCGCGGGTGGGTGAAGACCTTGTCCACATCTACGACATTCCCGCCCATACGGACAAAGATCCGTCGACTTGGGTGCTATGGTCATTCGCCCTATTTTTTGCCATGATCGTCGCGGATGCAGGGTACGGGCTGCTTTTTCTGCTCCTCGGTCTTTTTCTGCATTGGAAGTTTCCCCAGCTCAAGGGTACCGGAAAGCGCTTTGTCAAGCTGACCATGATCCTCGGAACTAGCTGCATTTTTTGGGGTGCGCTTAGCACTTCCTATTTCGGACTCGAGATACTCCCCCAAAATCCCTTAAGCCGGATTTCCTTAGTGAGCTATCTGGCAGAAAAAAAAGCCGATTACCACTTGGCAAAGCACGATGATGTGTATTCTGAATGGCACCGAGAATTCCCCCAGTTGGAAACGGTAAAGACTGGCCGCGAATTCCTTGATAGCTCTGTAGTTCATAAAGGAAAACACGAGACTTATGTCGTGTTGAATGCATTCCGCGGTAATATCCTTTTAGAGCTCTCGCTTCTTGCAGGGGTTATCCATATAGCGTGTTCTTTATTCCGGTATGTAACGCGAAATTGGGCGGCCCTCGGATGGGTCATTTTCATGGTCGGTGGTTATCTTTACTTTCCGGATATGCTGCATGCAACATCGATGCTTCACTTTATGGGCTGGATCGAGCCGCACACAGCCTTTGAAATTGGATTGCAGCTCCTCTATGTCGGGCTTTCCTTGGCCGTCGTCTTGGCGCTCATCCAGAAGAAGCTGCATGGTTTACATGAAGTGATGAATGTCGTTACGATCTTTGCCGACGTTCTCTCTTACCTCCGTTTATATGCCCTCGCGCTTGCGGCTACAATCATGGCCGAAACCTTCAATACAATCGGCATAGAGGTGGGGCTTGTACTGGGTTGTCTTGTCATCCTGGTCGGCCATAGCGTCAATATTGTCTTAGGGATACAGGGCGGCATTATTCATGGGCTGCGTCTTAATTTTATCGAGTGGTACCACTACTCATTCGTGGGGGGAGGACGGCTTTTCCGCCCCCTCCATAAGCAAAAAGCTAAATAAAGTAAGTAAAGGAGTCTTATATGGAAGGATACAGCATGGTGGGGCCGGCCGTAGTACTTGGCCTCGGATGTATCGGTAGCGCGATCGGGTGCGGAATTGCTGGCATGGCTTCACATGCCGTCATGAGCCGCGTCGAAGAAAACCACGGGACATTTATTGGTATGTCAGCTGTCGCTGCCTCACAGTCGATTTATGCCTTCGTGCTCATGCTGCTGATGAAAAACGCCATTGTCGCAGGCAGCCTTACACCAATAGGGGGTTTAGGGATCGGCCTTTTCATCGGACTAGCGCTAATGGTCTCCTCTATCTATCAAGGGATGTGCGCGGCCACAGCTATTCAGGCATCGTCTAAACAGCCGGCCATCATTGGCAAGTGCTTTGCAGCGCTGGGGATTGTGGAATCCTTCTCGCTCTTCGCGTTCGTGTTCGCGCTGCTGTTGATATCTTAGCCGTCTTTGCTATTGATATGGATGCCAAGGCGCGTCAGCAAAAAGCGCGCTACCAAGATGGGGTGGAGGACAAGGAGTTTGATCAGGATCCAGTAGGAAACTCCTTCCACCTCCTTGTAGAGGACCTCAGAGTTATTTTGCAGGGCGTCTCGAATCCAATAGGGATAGGGAGGGGGAAGAAGAGGCAGTTCGGCAAGAGGGAAAAAGCGCACCCCGCGCGACTCCGCGCCTGTGCTAAGCTGGCCTCCGATGATGCGGCATTCATAGAAGTGGGTGCGCTGCGCTAACTTGTTGCGTGGTTCGTACTGGGCTATTTTGCGCACGATCTCGACCAGGCAGCCGCTTTCTTCGGCCACTTCTCGGCAGACAGCTATCTCTGGGGACTCGCCCTCTTCGATGCCTCCTCCAGGAAGGACCCAAACCGGGATATCGCGACGTTGAATCAGGAGAACACGGGTATGAGCAGAGTCAAAAACAATACCGGCAACGGCTTCCATCTTTTATCCTCAACTGATGTGCTTGATATTGTATGCATGTAGCCAAGAAAAAAACTACCCTTCTGTATATATCTCTTGTCTCCCTTCTATTCTCCGGCTGCGGCCATTACGTGGAAGTGAAGCGCCAGAAGATCAATGCAGGCTATCTCGCCAGTACGTCAGTCGGCTCTCCAGACCCGCGCCAGGAAAATCCCCCCCTCGGAGAGATGTTGATCATCGATTGGCAAGTGCCGCTCCACTTGATCACGAAAAACCCTAAGTTGAAGCTATATGTGATCTACTGGGATAACGAGGAAAGCGAGTATGCGTGGCCTCTGAAAAGATGGAAAGGGTATCGCACATTTTCCGTGTTGAATGAAGAATTCGTGCACACGGGCGGGCTTTTGACCTATCGAGCCGAAATCGTCACCGAAGACGGCAAGGTATACCGTGAATGGAAGCACCAGCTCTGGGTGAATTTAATCAAGATGGACGGCAATACTCCAGAAACAGATACCTTTCACCATCCCGAAGAAAGCCCCTACTTGCAAGAATCCGATGACAGTTCGCAAATTCCGGAGACCGATACCTCCCTCGATACCTTTTCCGAAGAACAACCGCTAACGCCAGAGACAGAACCAGGTGAGACTTAGCCTCTGTTCGCGCGTTTCGCGCGCCCTGCGCTGATGAAATTCAGAGACTGAGGCTAGTGGGGTCTGATACATTGGCTTTTATCGTTGATAGCATCGCTAGGCAGTGACGTACCTTTCTAATAGCCAGCAACTTGTAAGGCTTTTTTTTTGGTTTTTTTAATGTCATTTTTAATTAAGATTTATTAAAAATTCCACAGGGATTTATGAGTCGACCTACTATCCCAATTCCTAGAATTCAAGACCCCCAAGAATATCTACGTCTTGTTCTGAGTGCCCAGCAAGATGTTGACCATTATCAACTGCAGGCGCACGAGCTATCCAAGGCTGATCAAGTATCCGACCCCGAGCTAAGGGAGCTTAAACATAATTATTTGGCTGTCCAAAAACGTGTCGGAGTTCTTGTCAGTGATTTTGGGAATGTGCCACTCAAACAATACGCTGCAGCTGTGTTTGCCGACATGGGGGTTTTACGCCATGATATCGAAAAATTGGGTAGCCGTATTGAGCTTTTAGGTCAGGAGATCGAGTTAAAAAACCGGATGCGGGGGATCGTTGATGAAGCCCTTAGAGCACCCGATAGCGCGCAAAAAGTACCAATATTAAGGACAGCAGACGGCCAATTAGACGCCCTGGCAGAAATTCATGTAAAATGCCTTACCTCTTCTCTATTGCGTCATAAGCTGAGGATGCAGTCCACCCTCCGCGCAGCCGTGCCCGTCGAAGTAACAGTCCACCCTGCTGAGGTACATGGATTTTCCCATGCAACTGCTGCAGACAGGAAGCGGATGACAGAGCTGCAAACGATCTTTGCTGCACGCGCAAACCCTTGGCATGAGAGGATAGCAAAAGTAGACGCTGCAAAAACGGCTCTCATCGAAAAAGCAGATAGGCGATATAAAATGCTAATAGCGGATCGAGAAGCTCCGTTAGCGATACGTCAAAAGGTATTGCAAGAGGAGTACGACTTCAGTGTGAAGTTGCTCGAAAATGATCAAGAGACAGCTGAAAAGGAACTCAGTGGGCTAAAGCAGTTACAGGATCAAATGCGGCAAGCAGCTAAGATTAGACCTAAGCTTTCTGCTTTGGAAATACAATTTGCTAAGGCTCTACATCAAACGTTTGCAGGACGTGAGGCGATGCTTTTGGCACAAGAAAAAGAAGCGGCGCAGCATCAACAGAAACTTGATGAGATCGCAAATGAACGGACTAGTATTCTAGAAGCACAATGGAGTAGGGCAGGCGCAGAGATAACACAATTGAGTAAAGCTCTTCAAGTAGCGCAGCAAGGCATCCACAAGCAGTTCCACGAAATTGCCGTGGAGTGCAGGAGGTTAGAACGCCGGTATCGAAATCGACTCGCCCGCTTAGAGAAAGAACGACAGGCTGCAACTGCCGAGCTGTTCAAGCTAGACCATTCCCCTCTAATGGGTGATATTCAGCAATGTAGAGAAAAAATCGCCAAAGCTGAACAAGCCCTCAAACTTAAGTCCGATCATCAAGACAAAATGCCGAACACCAAAAGTACCGGAGGGGTTAAGTGTGGTAATGGGACGATGCATCCCCCCATTTCCTCTCTCGCAAGTTCTTCTTCGGCGTCTTCTTCCACTAGCGCTCTTGCGAGTCCAACTTTAGCTTTGGCGTCTTCTTCCACTAGTGCTCATGCGAGTTCATTATTGCCGACGGAGACGGATACGAAAAAAACGTTAAGGTTCAACGGAAGTGGGGCAGAGAGGAGTGACACAGATGTTGCCTCAACCGATGTTAGCAAAACCCGAGAACCAGCTCCGGACATGAGTCCGCCAGCAGATGCTGATAGGTTGGAGCAGCTCATGATCGAGCTGGAGAAGCTGCCTTCAAAAACGGGACTATTGGAGACACATATGAAGGTGGTGGAGCTCATCAAACAAGCGAGGCTTAGCGAGAAGCTTCACTTAGAGCTCATTAGCGAGCTGGAGAAGGTAGGTCGTGCTAAGCCTTCCGGTGCAATCCCCGGTAAAGCCCCTGGTAAAGCCCCTGATAAATCCAAAGGAGCAGGAGCCCCATCCCCCTTAGCACCAGTAAAAGCATGCATTTTTAAAAAATGGAACGAACTCATGGATGCATGGGCAACTTCAGAAGGGTGAAACAGCGTAAGACGGGGCGGCCTTCCAGGCGAAGTGGGCCTCTTCGATGAGTTCCGCAGTTGTGGGCCAGTCTAAGCAGGGATCGGTGATCGATACCCCATAGCGCAAATTATGCGCCTCTTTGTTCATCACTTGCGCCCCCTTCTCTAAAGAGCTTTCCAGCATCATTCCCATAATTTCCTGCCGCCCTTCTTCAAAGTAGGACAGACATGTGCGGAATACTGCCATCTGCTTGTCCGTGCATTTACCGGAGTTGCCATGTGCGCAGTCGATGATAAAGCGCCTCGGTACATGGAGCTCGCCTGCAAGACGCATGGCCTCTTCCAGATTTTTGCGGTCGTAGTTCGCTGCCTGCTGGCTTCCTCTGAGCACTAAATAGCCTTCCTGGTTGCCTGCAGTCTTTTTGGTGCACAGCCTTCCTTCATCATCAATCGTGATAAGATTTTGAGGATGTCTGGCGGTGACAATGCCGTGCAGGGCGCTTTCAATATTGCCGTCGATGCTATTTTTAAAACCGACAGGCATGGACAGCCCGGAAGCAAGATGACGGTGTATCTGCGAGGTGCACGTCCGAGCGCCAATAATCCCCAGCGTAATCAAGTCTTCGCAATATAGAGCGGTCAATGGATGTAGAAATTCCGCGCAGACCGGGACTTCTTCTTCTGCCAAGGCAATAAGAAGTTCGCGTGTTAGAAGAAGACCTTCCCCAGTATCATGCGAACCATCGAGATAGGGATCATGGAGGAAACCGTTCCAACCATGCTGGGTACGCGATTTTTCAAAAAAAGCGCGCATGATGAGGAAACAACTTTCTTGTACCTGGATGGCGAGTTGTTTATAACGCTTCGCATACTCCCGTGCCGACCGCAGATCGTGGATAGAGCAGGGGCCGGCAATAATGAGCAGTCGTTTATCTTGGGCTTTAGCAATGGCGCGCAAGGCAGCTTTGCTTTTCTCTAAAAAAAAGCGAACTTCAGCCGATGCGGGAAAAGCCTCTTTGACAGCGCGTGGGGGCAATATGGTCATAGACATTTCTATAAATACTAAATTTTCTCGCCATCGTATGATAGAGTTTCGATAAGGTCAATAGGAGAACTTTCGCAATGGGAATTGCAACCAAGCTGATGTACGTAAACGGAGAATGGATCCCAGCAAGCGGCAACAAAACGTACGAGTTAAAGAGTCCTGCTACCTGCGAGGTCATTGCACGCATTGCCGATGGAGGGACGAAAGAGGTAAAAATGGCCATTGCAGCGGCCAGAGAGTCGTTTCCCGCGTGGTCGAAAATGTCCGCCAAAGAACGGGGAGCCATCTTAAAGCGTGCCGAAGCCAATATTTTAGCCAGAGTCGACGACATCGCTAAGTTGATCACCCTAGAAAATGGAAAACCGTTTAACGAGGCGAAAGCAGAAGTTCTATTTAGTTCGGGCTATTTGAGCTGGTTTGCGGAAGAGGGGAGGCGCGCTTATGGCGAGGTCGTTCCATCGCCTTTTGCACACAAGCGCTTTTGGACTACGTTAAAGCCAATAGGAGTCATAGGGGCGATCACCCCCTGGAATTTCCCGGCTAATATGATCACACGCAAAATTGCCCCCGCTCTGGCCGCCGGCTGCACCGTCGTGTTGAAACCGGCCGAAGATACACCTCTTACGGCATTAGCAATTGCGCAGGCCTTTCATGATGCAGGATTCCCCAAGGGGGTATTTAATATCGTGACCACGAATGATCCGAGGCCGGTCTCCGCGGAGTTTCTTGCGGACCCGATCGTTAAGATGATTGCCTTTACCGGCTCGGTCGCCGTTGGGAAATTGCTTATGGAGCAGTCGGCTAAACAAATAAAAAAACTTTCCCTGGAATTAGGAGGAAATGCCCCTGCACTCGTCTTTGAAGACGCTGACCTGGACAAGGCCGTCGAAAGAGTGGCTGCGATTAAGTTTTTGCGCGTCGGCGGCGAGTCGTGCATCTGCGCCAACCGGATCTATGTGCATAAAGATATCTACTCTAGCTTCGTATCGAAATTCGTTCAGCGCGTGAAAGCGTTCAAGGTCGGCAACGGCTTCACCGAAGGGGTCCAGATCGGCCCGCTGATTAGCGAAGAAGCCAGGGCGCGCGTGCATGCTTTAGTCGAAGAGACTAAATCGCAAGGAGGCAAGGTCTTATTAGGAGGACACTATCTTACAGAAGGGGAGTGCGCAAAAGGCTTTTTCTACGCCCCGACTGTCATCGAAGGGTCGAAAGACGAATGGTCTATTTGCCAAAATGAGATTTTCGGCCCCGTGGCCAATATTCTTTCTTTCTCGGACGAAGCAGAGGTCATAGCTAGAGCCAATAATACCATATACGGCCTGGCCGCCTACATCTTCAGCCGCGATCTAGCACGTGTCTTGCGTTTGACCGATGCCTTGGAATACGGTTTCGTCGGCGTCAACGATGGCGACGGCTATGTCCATGAAATACCCATCGGCGGCTTCAAGGAGAGCGGCATCGGGCGGGAAGGCGGCAAGGAAGGGCTTCGCGAATACATGGAAGTCAAATCCGTCCTCGTCAACATACAGTAGAGGGAATTGCATGGCGGTAAAGCCTAGGCTTTACCGCCATGCAATTCGCTCGAAAAATGGCCCTGATCCAGATCCCGTCCACGGACAGTTCGTCCTTTGCGCAGGCAAAAATTGGATTGATAATTGGGTTCGGATGTTTTTTGTTCGATTAGGCTACTTTGTTATACTTCACAAGATTTGCAACCGCGGAAGCGGTACTTTGCCAGGAACTGGCTACAGTGGATAGCCGTAGGCTCCCTACGGTTCACCTACGGCTATCCACTGTCACCGCTTCGCGGCTAATGTACCGCTTGCGCGGTCTATGCTATTTTAAGCAAAGTCGCTTAAGTTAAAAAATGTCCGAACTATAGAGTCCTTCGGGCCTAGAAGGTTGAACCGCTCCTCGCCGCAATCCCAGCAATTCAGGGCTGGGTCTAGGCGGGATTCAGACAGGTCTTTATCCTTGGCGTACGAAGAATCTCCTTTCTTCAGAAAGGAGTTCTTCAAAAAATCCTAAAGTCAAGACAGAACCCACTGAGCAAGAAAAAGAGGTGATAAATCCTATAAACAATAGGCCCAGCGCCGTAGTAGCGCTGGGCTATTAGATTTATGATGCGAGGAATGAAGCGATAAGTGGGACGATGCCAGGAGGAAACTGTGCGAGCGGAGGATTTGCCGTTGTTGCCATTAGACCTTGCATAGTACCTGTGCGTGTTTCCGCTGGTACAGTCGTAATTTTAGCTCGGAGTTCTGCTATTCTAGCTTCCAAAGGAGCTCTCGTTCTAGTGAGGGCGTCCTGATTATCTTTCAATTTCGTTTCCATTTGCTGAATTTTTTCTGCAGAGTAGAAACGACGATTTCCACTTGTTAGCTGCATGTTTAATTCTCTTATATCGTGTTCATATCCTGTAGAGTACCTGGAAATCTCTGAATGGCATTGTTGGATCTCTCTCTCCATAGCACGAATTGTTGAAGCAGCTTCGCCCGCACAAAGCACTATTGGTAGAGTTGCGCCTATTGACATAATCCCTCATTTGTTAAAAGTTGAATAATTTTCTTTATATAAACATGTGTTTATATATATAACGCTGCAAATTATGAATAAATCTGTATTTATAAGCAATTGTATAATGTGCGACTTTTTAAAATATTTCATATCCGCAAGCACAGTATCGTAGTTTTAAAAAAACTTGACACCCATCTCTAGTCAGCCCAGCACTCTAGTGCTGGGCTGTTGGAATTATTCGAGGAATGAAGTGATAATCGGTAGGATGCCAGGAGGAAAGAGAGCGGGCGGAGGATTTGCCGTTGTGTCCATTAGACCTTGTATGGTACCTGTGCGTATTTCCGTTGGGATAGTCGAAATTCTAGCCCGGAGTTCCGCTATTCTGGCTCGCAAAGGATCTCTTAATCTTTCTTGAGCACCCTTAGTTTCCATCAATTTTGCTTCAAGTTCTTGTACTTTGTTTGGGGAGAAAATGCGAGCATTTTGTAAATCAGTTTGTATTCTCATAATAGCGAATGTCTCATTGTGAGAAAACACAAGCGCGTTTTGATGCTGTTGGATCTCTCTTTCCATAGAAGCGATTGTTGAAGCAGCTTCGCCTGCACGAAGTACTATTGGTGGAGTTGCACCTATTGACATAATTCCTCATTTGTTAGCATGTTAAATAATTTTTACATATAACAACAACGTTCATATATGTGCTGCAAATTATAGGTGTAATTATGTTTAAATCAAAGTCATAAAAAACATAAAATATTCTATATTATTACAGTCAATGCCTGTCTTATAAAAAATAGAATTGCTGGTAAATAATTTAAATAGCCCGCAGCGACCAAAGAACTGTGGGGGATATAGATAGTCAGAGCCAGGAACGCGATATAAGAGGCAATCAGTCCTGACATTCTGTCGCCAGTTCCAGGCTCCTTCTTGGGTGTGCACGACCCCGTAGGTTCCCTACGGTCACCTACGGCTATCCACTGTCACCGCTTCGCGGCTAAAATACCGCATGCGCGGTCTATGCTATTTTGAGCAAAGCCGCTTAAGTTAAAAAATGTCCGAACTATAGAGTCCTTCAGGCCTAGGAGTTGAAAAAATCCTAAAGTCGAGATAGAAACCACTGAGGAAGAAAAAGAGGTGATAAATCCTATAAACTATAGACCCAGCGCTAGCGCGCTGGGTCTTTGGATTTAGTCGAGGAAGGAAACGATAAGCGGGATAAGGCCGGGGGGCATTGCGCCCACGACAGGCGTAGCCCTTAAAAATGCCCGAGTGCCTACACGTACTGCCGTTGGAACAACTATGATTCTTGCTTGGAGCGTCATTATTCTGTCTGTTAAATGGGTGCTTGTTCTAGCGAGGTTGTCTTGGGCAATCTCTAAACCTATTTCAAGAGCCTGCACCCTTACCGGATCGAGGTAACAGCGGTCCATTAACTGCAGGTTTAACATTTGTATCTCGTTACGATATCCTGCGCAATCTCTATGAAGCACGCGTTGGCATTCTCGGATCTCTGTTTCCATGGCGGCGATTATGGAAGCAGCTTCTCCGGCAAGTAGAGGATATCTAGGGACTGTCATTGCCATATATTCTCTCTATACACGTCGTGGTTCAAATTCGGCTAAAGATTGTAATTTCTTTTCGTATTCTTCCATTGATTTTCGAACAAGTTCTATTGTCTGAATTTGCCTAGCGTCCAGATAGTCTTTTGGAATATTCGGTAAATACGAAATCATAAGCGGAACTAGGCTGCGGGGCATGTTACGTATTGCTGGTACTGCCAATAGACCCGTTAATGTAGCACCCTCGATTTCATCCCGCGCCCCTACTTGGCGTGCTATTAGTCGTCGTCGTGTGGTTTGCAGGGCAACGCTCCGCGCTTCATAGTCAGGAAGGGTACGCTCAATTTCTAAAAGATCCTGCCTCACGGGCAGCAGGTTAGCGGCCATTGATGGAAACCCGCCTAACTGATTAATGGTGATTAATTTATACTTCCTGAATGTTCTTTGGCTTATATAGTCAATTGCGTCTTTTGCAAAGGATGCTTTTTCTAACTCAGTTGCCATCCGCCTTAAGATTGCGAGGTTTTCGGACGGTTCTCCTGCATAAAATGAAACTTCTGTAGAAGACGGAGGTTTTTTAGAGGGTGGTGCCATGCTGGAGGAAGAGCTGGCCGGTCCAACAGTAGGGGGTAAGGCTGGCTTTTTAGGCTCGCCAGTTAAAGTCGGCTTTAAAGGTGTTGGGATTGCAACAGGAGCAGAGGGCAATGACGCTGAAGGGACAGTCGGATTCCTTAGAGCTAGTATGCATCTAAGAGTTTTTACTCTATTGGTCAGGCCATTTACACCACTCTCTAGGATGCGATAATCCTGGAGAATGTTTGGATTAGCTATTTTCGCGTGAGCCATTTCAGTTTTAACGGATTGAAGATGGGCGTGGATGCCAGGCAGTCTTTGTTGGATGTGTGTCACGCGGTCAGAGGAAAGCGCATAATAAGAAAGCTCATGATAACTACGGCGGACATCGCGCGAGAGTTCAGCTATACCGTATTGTATCTTTTGGGGATCTGGCAGAGTCTGTTGTACTTGCTCAGCCCTTATTTGGGCCCTCGCTTCAGCTCTTAATGTTATTGATGACATAAAACTCCGTATATAATTTATTTATTTCTGTGATTGTACATTCATATATGTTTATTGTAAATAAAAAAAATGTTAATTAATTTGCATAAAAACGGATAGTAGGAGCTTTCTTAAGAAAGCCCAGCGCGCTAGCACCCTGGGCTTTCTTCTTTATTCTTTCTTAGATCACATGGCTCGCATGCGACAGGTCTTTAAAACGGGCGCAATCGATTCTACATTCTCTAGTAAAGACTTTGCGTGTTTTGCCGAACGTGTCGGGATCGCGAAGTTTCCATTGCCATTTGCAGTAGCTCCGGCAGGGCATGGAATCCATTTTAGCACCTTTGTACATCGCATCGAAGTATATGTCTAAAAAGGTTTTGGGTTTTTCGGGAGGCTTGGCACTGCCCGCAGCAGCTGATGAACGTTGTGTCGGAACAATAGGAATGACAAGAAGAGACATACTTCCTCCAAAGATTAATGTTGGAGGAAAAACACCCACGGAAGGGGTGCTTTTCCTTTCTGTGTTCACCAGAAAAGAGCAAAGAATCCACACTCCCTACGCTAGTATGACCTAGATCAGGTAGTAAGGGTTAAACGCAAAATCTACGTTCTTTCAGTCCGCAATCGGACACCCCTGGTGAACGGCAAAGACTATACACATAATCTAGGAAATCCACAAGTTTCTTGCGTGTAACAGATGCCTTGGAATATGGTCTTGGGTCAAATAATGAGGTCTGAAGGTTCTCTTGTACAATCACCATTATCCGCTTTCCCGATTTTTGTTTTGATGAAGGTGCCTTTTTAAGAGCTTGCCGCACATTAGCTCAGACAAAGTATACGTATTCTGCAAAAGATAAGGACGCACCTCAAAGAACGAACTGTGTGACAGCGGTGCGCTACCTTCTCGAAAGTTGTTCGCAGAAATCGCTTCCCCCAGCGTATATAGGGGACATGCCCCGTATTCTAGTTACGTGGGGCGGCTGTGCTTTGCATCGCCTCCCCCTTGCATCTTTGCAGACCGGCGATATCGTGTTTCTTAGAAAAATCCCCAGCAATGCAACTAGTAAAAATAAGAAATATCTTTCGCACGTCATGTTGGCGATGGGGCCAGGCACGGTTTTTCATTGTTCGGAGAAAAGAGGTCGGGGATGCGTAGAAAGCCTAGCGGCACCTATCGATATATATGCCCAGAAATTGATTCAGCGTGCCGTGGATGAGCCGGCGCTATTTTTGCGCTATATCGATCCGCGCAACCTGAAGCTGCGGAAGGCATTCAAAGATAAGTTCGTCCGCTATCGCATTCCCCGCCTCATATCTCCTTTGCCAAAACGGGTAGCGCGTATAATCGCCCAGTATCTCGGCTAAGCGGTAGAGAGTTTGGATAATTCTTATGTCGCCGTATTTCCCCAGATCTTACACATTTTCAAAATCGGTGAGTTTTTTGCCGATTTCAAGTAGCTGGCGTTCGATTTCGAGTGATTGGAGCTTGAGCTTGTCGACAAGATGCGGAGGAGCTTTCTGCATAAAATCCGCATTGGCAAGTTGCGTACGGACCTGATTTTCTTGGATGACGAGTTTTTCCCGTTCTTTGACCAGGCGGATGCGCTCTTTTTCCTGCATTTCCTTAGGAAGAGGGATGAGCAGGCGCAGATGGCCGATGACGGCGGTCGAGGAGTGGGCTACTTGAGGCTCTTCATTGACAAACGAAAGTGCCTGGATGCGCACAAGAGCGCGAATCACCCCTTCGCTTTGCCCGGCAAGGACAAAGAGAGGGTCTACGGCCTGGCCAATCACGAAGACATCGACAGGAGTGCCGGGCGGTATCTGCATTTCGGCGCGGATATTGCGAATGGCATGGACGAGACTGTCGATGAAGGTGAACCTTTCTTCGATCTCGGGTTGAATATCGCCAGGACAAAGCACTGTGGGGAAGGGTGCTACGGCGCATGAAGGAACACTGAGGGCGGAGAGTAAATCCACTGTATACGGATCGGCCCCTTTTTCCGGCAGGCAGGCAGGAAAGCGGACACGTAGATATTGGAAAAGCTCTTCTGTGATGAAAGGTGCCATCGGATGCAGAAGGCGGATGGTGGAAGTTAAGACGATCAGGAGGATTTTTTGTTTGTTTTCCCGATCTTCGTCAGTTCCGGTCTTACCGCTAAGAATGGGCTTGGTGAGTTCCAGATAGTAGGCGCAGAACTCCTTCCAGAAGAAATCGTAGGCTTGCGCGGCGGCGCGGTCGAAAGCATAGGCAGAGAGGTGCGCGTTGACATCGCGGATCGTGCGGGCCAGAAGAGAGAGTATCCATCGGTCTTCGAGCTGGAGAAGATCGCGCCTAATGCCGCGGGAAAGGGCTGTTGTGGTGAGTGTCGAGAGGTTCATGAGCACAAAACGGGCCCCGTTCCAGACCTTATTCGCGAAGTTCTTGAATTCTTCAAAACGGCGTCTATCGAGATCGATCTGCCGCGCATGGGTGGCGCTGGCTGCAAGGGCCATTCGCATGGCATCTGTCCCATAGGAGCCGATAATTTCCAAAGGATCGATGACATTCCCTTTTGATTTCGACATCTTTTCCCATTTCATGTGCACTTCTGCGGGAACAGGCTTGCCGAGATCGTAGGCTTGTTTCTCTTCACCCTGTACATACTGGATAGCCCCTGTTTTATCATGGCGCCAATACGATTTGCCGTAGATCAGGCCGTGCAAAAAGACTTGTGGGAAGGGGGGCTTATGGAACGTGTAGGTGCTCATCAGGATCATGCGGGCGACCCAGAAGAACAGGATATCGTGCCCTGTGACGAGAACGGAATTCGGGAAAAAGCGGCGCATGTCAGCGGTGTCTTCAGGCCACCCTAACGTACTGAAGGGCCAGAGTCCGGCAGAAAACCACGTATCGAGGACGTCCTCGTCCTGCACCCACTTGTCCGGCTCGGCGGCGACTTCTGGGGGAGGGCCTTCCGTGTCGCTGCACACCATCACTTCGGGGTTGTCCAGGCGGTACCAGATGGGAATGCGGTGTCCCCACCAGAGCTGGCGCGAAATACACCAGTCGCGCAAGTTGTCGATCCAGTGAAAATAGGTGTTTTCCCAATTTGAGGGGATCAGCTCGACCTCTTTCGTTTCGACGACCTTGCGGAGTTCTTCCTTAAAGTTGCTCACCCGCACAAACCATTGTTTGGAAAGATAGGGTTCGATGACAGCTTTCGAGCGGTAGGAAACGCCGACGCGGAGGTGATGGGGATCGATTTTTTCTAGGAAGCCCAACTTTTTCATTTCGGCTACGACAGCAACCCGAGCGTCTTGCATTGTCATTCCCGCAAACTTGCCGCCAGCTTCATTAATACGTCCATCGGGCGTCATGATATTCAGCATGGGCAGAGCGTGCTTGGCGGCGAGGGCGTAGTCGTTGTGATCGTGGGCGGGCGTGACTTTAACGGCTCCCGAACCAAACGCGGGATCCACCATAAAGTCGGCGATGATGGGTACTTCCCGATCAGGCAGAGGTAAACGCACCGTCTTTCCGATAAGCGCTTTGTAGCGGCTGTCGTCAGGGTGGACGACAACCGCGGTATCTCCCAGCATAGTCTCGGGGCGGGTTGTCGCGATGGTGACAAACCCTGTTCCATCGGAAAGCGGATAACGGAAATGCCAGAGAAAAGAGTCGCGATCTTCATGTTCTACTTCGTCGTCGGCGAGGGCGGTCTGCGTAACAGGGTCCCAGTTAACGAGATAATCGCCACGGTAAATAAGTCCGTCGTCGAACATCTTCTTGAACATGGTCCGCACGGCCTGATTGCGAGGCTTGTCCATTGTAAAGGCAAGCCTGCTGAAATCACAGGAGCACCCAAGCCGTTTGAGCTGGTCGAGGATTTGTCCGCCGCTTTTTTCCCTCCATTTCCAAACTTCAGCAAGAAATTCTTCGCGCTCGAACTCTTTACGCCTCTTGCCGGTTTTTGCCATGAGCTGGCGTTCGACGACGGTTTGCGTTGCGATCCCGGCGTGGTCGGTGCCCGGCACCCATAGGACTTCGAATCCGCTCATCCGTTTCCAGCGGATCAGGATGTCTTGCAGCGTGTTGACAAGTGCGTGTCCCATGTGCAGCACACCCGTAACATTAGGCGGAGGAATGACGATGCAATAGGCGGGTTTAGGGGAAGCGGGGTCAGCGCGAAAAAGCTGGAGCTTTTCCCACAATTGGGAACATTTGTTTTCGACGAGATTGGGGTCGTAGGCTTTTGCGAGTTCTTCAGTCATAGGTTCTAAAATGGAGAGGTTTCTAAAATTTATATCATACGCTCTTCGTCAAAGTCTACAATGCAGTTTCAGCAAGTATGCGTGAAAAGCTTGCGGAAGGAGAGTGCGGTCAGCAGGATGCCGTCTGTGGGGGCGCCGCTGCGGATTGCTTCGAAAAGCTCATTTTCATTCATGACATGAGTCGCAATCAACTCAAGCGGTTCTTTTTGGGTCGCAGCGGCAAGATATGCCGACTTGGCCAGGTAGTAATGCACTTTTTGACCGCAGAGAGCTGGCATTGGGTAGGCGGTTCCTATATGATGCCAGGAGGCGGCTTTGTAGCCCGTTTCTTCGCATAGTTCCCGCTGTGCTGTGGCAAGGGGAGATTCGCCTGGATCGACCCGTCCGCCCGGTAAGGCATACAGCCATGTGCCGGTGGGATGGCGGTATTCCCTATTGATCACAAATCTGCCATCTTCGGTTTCCGCTAGGACGACGGCGGCTTCTTCCGCAGCGAGTAGAGTAGTATAGGATATTTGACTGCTTTCCTGAGGCAGAGAAAGCATATCGACCCGGACTTTATAATAGCCTTCGTAGACGATCGTGCTTTTTTCAATCTTAGGTATAGGGTGGGATGTGGACACGGTGGAGGATACGGCCTGGTTGTATCTTTTTGGCAAAAGTATTACCACGTTGGGCATCCCCGGCGCAAGGATAAAACGGGGCAAGCTGCTCGAGTTTGGACTAATTTATTGATAACCAAGATGTTACATCCGACTTGGCATTCTATCCTTGATCTAATGATAGAAAAGTGATATTCTATCATTATAAGAAGGGAAGATATATGTGCTTCTTTCCTTTGATTAAGGACAGTTTGGAATGAATGAACTTTTGATGCTGCAAATCCTGTTGGGTGAATTTCAGGATAAGATCCAACTTCTCAAAGACATCGTCGTGAGAGATGCCCAGTTTCCTGTTGCTCCGAACAAAATTAAAGTCGCCATCGGGATGAGGCGCGCCGGCAAAACGTACTTTCTCTATCAGCAGATTCTGAATATGATCGCTGATGGCGTTAGTAAAACAGCGATCTTGTATATCAATTTTGAGGATGATCGGCTTCTGCCATTGAATGAACAGAAATTGGCAAAACTCGTCGATGCATTTTATTCGCTTTATCCCGAAAACCACGATAGGAAGTGCTATCTATTCTTCGATGAAATTCAAAATGTCGAAAACTGGCCTATAGTTATCAGGCGTTTACACGACACCAAAAATGCGGAAATTTTTTTGACCGGATCCTCAGCCAAGTTGCTCAGCAAAGAAATCGCGACGAGTCTTAGGGGAAGGTCACTTGCAATCGAAATCTGGCCATATAGCTTTAGTGAATTTATTAAAGCAAAAAATGTTTCCATCGATCGAAGTCTGTATGACAAGAAAACTCAAGACAAGCTCAAGCAAGTGTTTCAGCATTATTTATCTGATGGGGGATTTCCTGAAATTATTTCATTTGATCCCGATGTCAAGCAAAGAACCTTACAGGAATATCTCGATGTTGTTATTTTTAGAGATATTATAGAACGACATAAGATTAAAAATCCGACCCTGATCAAATATATGATTTTGTCGATGATTTACAATGTTGCCAAGCCATTTACTGTAAATAGATTTTACAATGATATAAAAAGTCAGGGTTACCAGATTGGAAAAGACATCCTATACGAATACGCAGATCATATTGAAGATGCATATTTAGCTTTTTCTGTAGCTCTTTATGATAAATCCATCCGAAAGACGCATACAAATCCTAAGAAACTATATGCCATTGATCCCGGCATGGTCCGAGCCTTAACGTTGGATTATGAAGGTGACCTTGGAAGGCTTTTTGAAAATATTGTCTACCTGGATCTGAAACGTCTTGGCTGCAAAGTCAATTATTATCTCACAAAAGAGCGCTATGCAGTGGATTTTATCGCACAAATGCCGCGGGGGCATAAAAAGTTATTTCAGGTGGCCTGGGATATGCAGGCTGCAAAGACAATCGAACGAGAACAAAGAGCTCTTGAAGCAGCAATGAAAGAGTTAAAGATTGATGGAGAAATCGTTACTCTGGATTCCTATCTGCGTGAGGGAATAAAGCTATAACAGACAAGCTGGGATGTGGACACGTTGGAGGACACGGCCAGGTTGTATCTTTTTAGCGAAATTATTACCGCGTTGGACATCTCCCGCGCAAGAATAAAATAGGGCGAGTTGACGGATTAGTTCTTTACGCTGCCAGAGGAAGGGGGCGATTTTATCGGGATTTCGCCCGAGGAGATAGTGGCCTAAGAGTGCTTCTGTCGCCGGAAAGATCGTGGAGGAGAGGTCGGAGAAATGCTGAAGGGCCGCCTCTTGCCCTTTTGCATGGCAGAGATAGCAGCCGTAGGGGACAAAAAGGGGATGGGCCTCGTTCTGCAGGACCTCGTTTCCATACCTATTGAATACTTCTTCAGACTTTTTCCAAGCCCGCTGCGCTAGAAGAAGGCGTACAAGAGCGCTATCGATCCATGCACGTTGCTGAGGTGCCATTTTACGTCCAGCGCACAAAGCAGAGAGTTCGTTGAGGTGCGCTACGGGCTTTCCTAGAAGCAATTCATCAGAGCTGCGCTGTAGGAGATGCCAGAACAAGCGGAGGCTATCTGCGTCATCGGCCTCAGACATCCCTGGTTCGTTGATAAAAGAAGAAATAGCAGGCCCAAGGCCCTGCTGCGTTTCTTTTGCGATTTTTTGCCAAGGCTTCTCTGGCGAAGCGGAAATTGGAAGTTGCAGTTCCAGCATCGCAAACCACCAATTGCTTTGTACGGCACTGGGTAAAGGCTGGGCTCCGATCTCCTCCAGCACGCGAAGGTGAGCTGTCCAAAATGCAAGTTGAATAGCAAGGTCGTCATTCCAGGCGCTTTCGGGAGCATCATCCTCGATCTTTTCAAAGAAGGGAACCGGTTCTAAATCAGAGCGCAAGCGGGTCAGGAGGAGGCGGTGCTCCGCAGAGCTCGTTGCCGCAGGGATTTGCCGGAGAGCGAGCAAGGCGATTGCATACGCATCGGTGCGACTTTTGTGGCACGCTTCGTGCATGCGGAAGAGTGTCTGCTCTTGCAAAAGACTAAGAAGGGGATGATCCTTGTATTTGCGGCAGCCAAGTTCGAGACATTTGACCTCTTCTTCTGTATCATGGCTTGCGCGGTAGACGAGCGATTTCCCGAGATATTCCAAGGGAGCAGCCGGTGTTTTTCTGAGCTCTCCGAATTGTTCAAAGGCTTCTTGCTGCCGTTTCTTTCTTTCGCGCGAGGATTTTTCATCATGCGCCTCTTCCAGCAAGGTAAGCCCTGCTCGGAAGATCGCCTCGCTTCCTTCGCTTCTTCCCTTAAAGCTAAAGGCGATCTTGCGGTATTCCGTCAGAGCGTGGAGGTATTCAGCGCGTTCGAAAAAGGCATCAGGCACCGCCAGGCAATTGATCGTCGCATTGTGGCTTCCGGCAAAAAGGGCGACCCGTTCGATAGTAAAAAGACTATCGTGGGCGATAATGCCTATATGAGAACCGATGATCGGAAGAGGGCTGAAGTAGTGGAGCAGGGAAACATCGTCGAGAAAACAATCCAGGCGTCCGCCGATTTTTTCAATCGTTAAGCTATGCCACTTGTCAGGCTCCAAAGACACATCCGGAAGCGAGAGCACTTCGATGCGCGCCCGCGAGAGGGTGCAGCCCGGATGGGAAGGCGGCCCAATCCGCAGACCCCACCCCTCTTCTAAGCGGCTGAGCCGTTTCTTTTCGGGGATACCAAAGAGAACGTGGACACCGCGGCTGGATTTTTCCAGACGGATTTTCACTTCGATTTTAAAATTTCCCAGGAGCGATGCTTTTGAAACCATCATCCACACCCATTCCAAAGCACCTTTGCTCCGCTCAACCGCGAAATGCTGCGTCCATGTGACGTGTTCTTGAAACTCCCAATCCTGTTTTTCCTGCACGTGCAATACGGCGGCAGGCATCCATTCGGGCAGCCCTTTGTTGTATCTCTCGATCTCTGCGATCAAATCGATGACGGCCGGGTAACGGTCTTCTTTTCTGAAAGCAAGACAACGGCGTGCGGCGTCAGCCAATTGGGGGGGGATATCCCGATAGGGAGCCGCTTCGACAGGATCGAGGAGTCTTTCATGCTGCATATTGGCGCGGAATGTCTTCAGATTCGTCCGTCTAAAAGGCGTGCGCAGCGTGAGGATTTGGTACAGAATAACGCCGAGAGCGTATAAATCCGTGGAAAAAGAGGCGGGTTTGCGGTACGCCCTCTCGGGAGCCATGTAGGCTAGCGTCCCCACCACTTTGCCGGGCATGGTGTATTCTAAAGAATCATTTTTTTCCTCTTCGAAGCCCGTGTTGTCTTTGACCGTGTCCTCATCGTCCTCCCGTTCGCCGACATATTGCGCCAGTCCCCAATCCACGATCATCGTTTCCCCGAATTTTCCGACGAGGATATTCTCAGGTTTGAGATCGCGGTGGAGGATTCCCTTCGCATGGCAATAGGCAATTGCTTGGCAGACGTTCAAATAAATCCTGAGAAGGGAGGGGAGCGAACTGCCAAGAGGGTTTTCTGCAAGGTGCTGGCTATCTTCAATACGCGTGTTCTTTAGGATGGCGCGCAGAGTTTCCCCTTCGATAAAGGGCATTGTATAAAAAGAGGTTCCCTTTTCCTGCTCGATAGAATGAATCGAGATGATGTTAGGATGGGAAAGTTGTGCGGCGATGCGCGCTTCCCGCAAAAAGCGATTCTTGATTGTAGGATTGTCTTTGAGGTCGTCTCGGATGCGTTTGAGGGCTACCTGTCTTCTGCAGATTTCATCAAAGGCGAGAAAAACTTCGCCCATCCCCCCTTTTCCTAAACTGCGGAGGAGAGTATAACGCCCTATTTGTTCGGGGGGGCCTTTCTGCTGATTTTTATCCGTCGGCATGGGCAATGTTGATCACATAAAGCTCGAATATAATCAAGAGAATTGGCACTATTTTGTCTATGACTACCAAAAAGATTGTTCTTACCGGCGATAGGCCCACAGGGCCTCTTCATATCGGCCATTATGTCGGGTCTTTGAAAAACCGGCTTATCCTGCAGGAAACGTGTACACAGTTCGTTATGCTGGCCGACGTGCAGGCCCTCACGGACAATTTTGACAATCCCCAGAAAGTACGCGAAAATGTCGTCGAGGTCGCCCTCGACTATCTCGCCGTCGGACTCGACCCGGGCAAATCGACTATCTTTATTCAATCCCTTCTGCCCCAGCTTTTCGAACTTACGCTTTACTACCTCAATCTTGTCACCTGGAATCGGCTTAAGCATAACCCTACCGTCAAGCAGGAAATCACGCAGAAAGGTTATGGAGAAAGCGTTTCGGCCGGCTTTATGGTCTATCCTGTCAGCCAGGCGGCCGATATTACCGCATTCAAGGCCGAGATTGTGCCCGTCGGAGAAGACCAGCTGCCGATGGTCGAGCAGTCCAACGAAATCGTCCGCCATTTCAACCGCATCTACCACACAAATGTCCTGGTAGAAGCGGAAGCACTCATCCCAAAAATTGCTGCCAGGCTGCCCGGGATCGACGGCAAAGCAAAAATGAGTAAGTCGCTCGGCAATGCAATTTACCTCTCCGATACTGCCGATGTAGTCGCCAAAAAAATCAAGGGCATGTACACCGACCCCAACCATTTGCGGGTCGAAGATCCAGGTCAAGTCGAAGGCAATCCGGTCTTTGACTATCTCGAAGTTTTTGATCCAGATAAGGAAAAGCTCGAAGAGATGAAAGCGCATTACCGCCGCGGAGGGCTAGGCGATTCAGTCGTGAAAAAGCGGCTGGCGGAGGTCGTCCAAGCCGAGCTTGAACCTATTCGTCAGCGTAGGGCGCAGTTCGAGAAAGACCGTGGCGCCGTCATGCAGCTTGTTCTTCATGGTTCGCAGCGCGCCGCTTCCGTGGCCGCGCAGACACTCTCCGAAGTGCGCAAAGCCATGTGCCTCGATTATTGATCCTGATTCTTCTCGTAGCCTGAGCTACAAGAAGAGGGACGCGTTAGCCTGCGGTCTTTATTCCGGAAGCGCAAAGAAAATCCGTTCATTTTTCAAAGGAGGAGAAATTCCAATAGGTGCGGTTTCACGCTCGGGTCTAGCTGTTTCTGGTATAGGATCGCTTGGAGAGGTGGAAGGTGTATGAGGTGAAGCCCGCGAAGCACTAAGGAATGCCCTAAGAGATACACCAGGATTAGATCCCGCTAAAGGCGTAGGATACGGGGTCGGTGTTCCATCAGGGCTTGTTTCAGCGAAAGGTCTAGAACTTCGAGTCGGTGATGTAACAGGGCTTGTTTCAACGAAAGGTCTAGAACTTCGAGTCGGTGATGTAACAGGGCTTGTTATCGCTAAGTGTGTAAGATTTGGAGACGGAGAAGCCCGATCTCTTGTTGTAGGAAGGGGCATCAGAGGAGATAGGGAAGCCCATGAACGTCGAGAAGGGGGCAGGCTAGGTTCCGAGACTGACGGCGCTCTAGGAGGTACTTCTGAGACACTAACGGGCATAGAACTTGCACTTTCAAGCATTTCCGCTCGTTTAAGGAGGGTGCTCCGCGTTTTTAACAAGTGGAGCATGAGCGATGTAGAAGGTTTGTCATCGAATACCATTTCCGTTAGTGCTTTAGCTTTATCTCTAAGCTGTGTTGCAATGGTTTTATCACTAGCTTCGAAGCCTCGTCTTAAGATTTCCTCCATGCGGGCTTTAAGATTGATCTCCTTCACAAGTTGCGTAATGCGCTTACCTAATTGTAGTGTATCTAGCGCCAATTGCGTTACATCGGCCTGTAAAGATGGTTTAGCAAACGCTGCAATATGTACGTTTTTCAAGCTGCCTTGTAGAACTCTAACTTTTTCAGCCAAAGATGCATGAGCACTTGAAAGAGATTCAACCGTAACATCGTCGGGATAAATGCCAGTGGACATTTCGTGTGCTTGGCTCTGACGCAATGCAACTTCCGTCTGCGCGTTCAAAACTTGGTACATATAGTCTTGCGGACCTGGGATCGCGCGTGTAGTTGCTGAACTAGTTCTGACAGACATAAAATTCCTATCTCAGTGAAACGATCGTGAAGATAATTGATCCTAGAGAGACGATTGCAAAATTCCACGGCTGCGAAAAATCGATGATTTTAGGGCCGTGTTGCGGGGTCAGGCTTTACCTGGCTGAACCGCTCCGCCTCCCGCTCACCTTAGACAAATCGTTGGCCCGCTTCCGGGCCCCTCCTGCCTGAGAAGGCAGGTCGAGGAGAGCGGATGCAACATGGTCGAAAAGGGCGATTTTGCGCGCCGAAGAATTTTGCAATCGTCTTTAAAGGGAGCTCGCAATAACCACTCCCTTAAAAGCGAGGCCTTTTTGGAGCGCGGCGATATTTCGCCGCTTTCCAAAAAGGCCATTTCGCTTAAGCAGTCGCAGTTGCTACCGTGGTTGTTCCCGGAGTAGCTTCTTTTTTAGGCGCAGGTGCTCCCGTGGTTAGCACAGGAGTTGGTGTCGGAGATACTCCGCTTTTAGGTGCTTCTGAAGTTGTACTAACAGTTGGTGCAGGAGTTGAACTCGGAGTAGCTTCTTTTTTAGGCGCAGGTGCTCCCGTGGTTAGCACAGGAGTTGGTGTCGGAGATACTCCGCTTTTAGGTGCTTCTGAAGTTGTACTAACAGTTGGTGCAGGA